>ERZ773145.1064-NODE-1064-length-24162-cov-3.880574_pt1 | contig 24162 bp, 28 predicted proteins | sample MGYA00580848_ERZ773145 | MGnify/ENA primary metagenome ERZ773145 (study PRJEB29015, sample SAMEA2737858) | human gut metagenome | biome: human gut; feature: human-associated habitat; material: faeces | place: China | collected 2012 ... | reverse complement strand
TTTCAATTTCTTCCTTTATCAGACTTCCTACACTTGAAAAGTGCGAACATAAAAATAGTTTCATCAATATTCTCCTTTATAAATTTCGATTAGTTTCATTATAGCAAACGATCTGCCAAAGCGCAATCGCAGCCGCCCGACACCGGACGGCTGTGCTCCGTTCATTCGATCAATGCCTGTCCGCTTTCTGCCGCTTCAACTCCGCCAGCTCCGCTTTCATCTCTGCTATCAGCATCTTCAGCTTCTCCTCACACTCCTCGCGCGTGTGCGCATACACATTCCGCGCGTGCTTTTTGCCGTCGATCCACGTCGGGGAGTATCGTACATGGTCTCTCCAAAGGTCAAATACATCTCTTCGCCTTCAAGATCCGCTGCTCGCTCCTTGATCCTCAGCAGTCATCTTTGAAATGGCCTGCTTTAAGGTCGTCCCGGCAGTGAATCAGATTGAAACGAATCTCTACTGCCAGCGCAGCCTAGAGCGTAGCTGGATGGACAAAAAGAGCGTGGCGCACATGGCGTATGCACCGCTTGGTCAGGGCAACCGGAATGAAATGTTCGGCGGCCTCGCCGTGCGTGCCCTCGCTGAGAAGTACGGCAAAACTCCGGCGCAAATCCTGCTCCGCTTCCTGACGCAAAAAGGTATCGCCGTCATTCCCAGAAGCACCAAACCGGAGCATATCCGGGAGAATTTTGCCCTGTTCGATTTTACACTGACGCCTGACGAAATGGCGCAGCTTTCTGCGTTGGACAGAAAAGAACCGCTGATCGGCAAGCCGGAAACGCCGGAGTTGGTGGAGTTTTCACTGACGTGGTAACAAATCCGCGTCCAAAACATAATGCAGCCGCCCAAAGTGTGGGCGGCTGCGGTTATCTCAGTCCTCGATTTTTTCTTTGTCCAGCATTTTGATAACCCGCGCGGGGTTCCCGACCGCTACGGCATAGTCCGGCACATCCTTCGTGACCACGGAGGCCGCGCCTATGACGGCGTGCCGCCCCACGCGCACACCGGGCAGCACCGTCGCGCCTGCGCCGATCCACGCATAGTCCCCGATCTCCACCGGCTTGCAGGTCAGAACGTCCAGATCATAGGGATCGTGGTTGTTGGAAAGCAGCTGGACGTTGGCGGCAATGCGGGCATGATCGCCAATGGTGATGCCGCCCCGCGCCATCGCCAGCAGATTGGAGTTGACAAAAACGCCCCTGCCGATCTTCAGCATATCCAGCGCCGCGCCGCTGAGCGGCGGTGCAATGGTGCTGCCCTCGCCGAGATTCTTGCCCAGCAGCTCGCGGGGCAGGGCGTTGTATTCCTCCGAAAACGGCAGCGTGTGGTTCAGCCGGAACAGCAGCTGCGCCGAACGCTGCCGGTCGGCGCTGTGCGGGATGGTACGCAGATCGACCCGAATTTCTTCACATTCCATTCAGTGAACCTCCTGAATCCAGTTTTCAAGCGCTGCTTTCGCTCCGTCCACGCTGCTTCCATGAATGGCAAGACCCTTGGTGACGCGGGCTTGCGGCGCGGCTTTCTGAATGTCCTGTACGGTATGGGAAAGGCCGCTTCCTTCGTGCGTGCAGAAGGGGTGAATCGTCTTGCCGGTGAAATCATAGTGCTCGAGGAAGGTGTAGACCGCCATCGGCATTGTTCCCCAATAGTTGGGGTAACCCAGATAAATCTCATCGTAGGCATCCAGATCATCGGGCAGATTTAAAACCTCCGGGCGGGCTTTCTTCTGCAGGTCGGCCTTTGCCTCTGCAATGCAGGTCTTGTAGCCCTCGGAATAGGGCTGCTCCTGTTCGATTTTATAAAGTTCGCCGCCGGTCAGTTCGGCCAGCATGTTGGCTGCTTTTTCTGTATTGCCGACGGCAATGCGGCGGTACGCACCGCCAAAGTAATTTTCTCCCGCACGGGAATAGTATGCGATCATTGCTGCCATGTCAAAACTCCTTTTCACTTCATGTTATGGGCTTATTGTAGCCGGTTCGGCTTCTGTAATCAATTTCGCTTTTGCGCCTTTCGGATAAGGAAAACTGATAGAAGAAGCGGCAGAACTGTCTTTATGACAGTTCTGCCACTCTATGCGTTACAGGATAGACATGAACCACTCCACGGTTTTCGGATCATAGTGGGAGAAGAACAGGCTCTCGCCGCCATCGAGGGCTTCGATCGCCGCCATATCCTCTGCCGTCAGTGTGAAGTCAAAGAGGTCAAAGTTCTGCTGCATCCGGTCCTTGTGCGTGGACTTGGGGATCACGACAACATCACTCTGGAGCAGGAAGCGCAGGGCGGTCTGTGCGGCGGTTTTGCCGTACTTCTCGCCGATCTGGGTCAGAACGGGGTTGGTGAACATATCCTTGCGGCCTTCCGCAAACGGGCCCCAGGATTCGATCTGGCAGCCGTATTTCTTGAGATATTCTTTGGCCGTCTTCTGCTGCTGAAACACATGTGTTTCGATCTGGTTGACGGCCGGCTTGACCTCCGCGAAGTGCTGGATGTCCAGATACCGGTCAGGGCCAAAGTTGGAAACGCCGATCGCGCGGAGCCTGCCAGCCTTGTACAATTCTTCCATTGCGCGATAGGTACCGTAATAATCACCGAACGGCTGGTGGATGAGCAGCAGATCGAGATAATCGGTGCGCAGCTTGCGAATGGATTCCTCAATGGAAGCCTTCGCTTTTTCATAGCCTGCGTTTGTGATCCAGACCTTGGTGGTCAGGAAAAATTCCTCGCGGGGCAGACCGGACTCTGCCAGCGCTTCGCCAACACCCTCCTCGTTGTAATACGCCTGCGCCGTATCAATGCTGCGATAGCCCACGTCGATGGCGTCCAGCACGCAGCGCCTGGTATCCTCCGCCGGGGTCTGATACACGCCATAGCCCAGTTTGGGCATCTTGATTCCATTATTCAAAGTTACATATTCCATGATCATACCTCCATTTTTCTGAAAAGCTGATTTCCTTCTGATTAGATACTTTACACCGAAATTCAGATGTTGTACACTATCGATATTGCAAAGAACGTTTCAGAATATGAAATGCAAGAGGTAACACGATGATTGACCTGTATGAACTGCGGCAGCTTACAGCCTTTGCTGATCTCGGTACATTGAGCAAGGTCGCCGAAGAATTTCACATTTCTACACCGTCTGTAACGCGCTCCATGCAGCATCTGGAGGATGCTTTTGGCGTGCCGCTGTTTATCCGAGGGAAAAATAGAATTGAACTGAATGACACGGGAAACACGGCGGTGGAGTATGCCCGAAAACTCCTCGCTGAAGCGGAGCAGGCCGTTGCGCAGGTACGCGCCTTCGATCAGCGGCAGCGGACGATCCTTGTGAAATCCTGCGCGCCTGCGCCGCTTTGGAAACTTTTGAAAGCACTCAACGCCGCACAGCCGGAAAAAATGGTTGCTTCCGCCATCTGCCAGAATGACGAGGTCCTGCGCGCATGGCAGGACGGCTCGTGCGACATTGCCGTTCTGCCGTTTCCGATTGACGGTGGAAGCCCTTTTATGCAGGAAAACCTGTTCGTCTGCGTCCCGAAAGATCATGAACTTGCGACGCACAAATCCCTGACATTTGCAGACATCAACGGCTTCAATTTTCTGCTGCGCACGGAGCTTGGCTTCTGGGATGCCCTCTGCCGCGAAAAAATGCCAGCATCCAAGTTTTTGGTGCAGACAGATAATGCTGTGTTTGACGAACTGGTTCGGGCTTCCTCGCTGCCGTGCTTTAGCACGGATTATGGAAATCTTCAGGACGGCTATCCGGAGCGGGTCAATATCCCGCTGGCGGATGAAGAAGCCCATGTGATATTCTATCTCGCAAAGAAATAACAACCGGCGGAGAAGGACTTCCTTCTCCGCCGGTTTGCGTCGTCATAGATATCTGCCGGTGATACTGTTTTTGTTTTCCCGGATCTCCTGCGGCGTGCCGCTGGCGACGATCTGCCCGCCCGCGTCGCCGCCGCCCGGCCCCATGTCGATCACATAGTCGGCGTTTCGGATTACATCCAGATCATGTTCAATGACAATGACCGTCGCGCCATTGTCCAGAAGCGCCTGAAAGACGCCGAGCAGAACCCGCACGTCCAGCGGGTGCAGCCCGATGGAGGGTTCGTCGAAGACGAAAACAGAATCGGTCTGCGTTTTGCCGATCTCGCTTGCCAGCTTGAGCCGCTGCGCTTCGCCGCCGGACAGGCTCGGTGTTTCCTCGCCGAGCGTGAGATAGCCAAGGCCAAGCTGCCTGAGAATGTTCAGCCTTTGGCTGACGGTTTTCATGTCCTTACAGAAATCGATTGCAGAATTCACATCCATATCCATCAACTCCGGCAGAGACGCGGATACGCCTGCCTTGTTTGTGAGCCTTATATCATAGGCGGCCCTTGTATAGCGCGAGCCACGGCAGTCCGGGCAGGGAATGTCAACGTCCGGCAGGAACTGCACGTCGAGGCTTACTACGCCCGTTCCGTCGCAGCCGGGACAGCGCAGCGAGCCGGTATTGTAGGAAAAATCGCTTGCCTTATAACGCTTTTCTTTTGCGTCAGTGGATTTTGCATAGAGTTTGCGCAGTTCATCATGCACACCCGCGTAGGTGGCGACCGTTGAGCGGACGTTGATACCAATGGGTGTTGCGTCAATGAGTTTGACGTGCGCGATACCATCAGCTTTGATTGCACGGATATGTGCTGGCAGGGAACTGCCGTTGATATTAGCGTCCAGTGCGGGAACGAGGCTTTCCAATATCATCGTGGTCTTGCCAGAACCCGATACGCCTGTTACAACCGTCAGCCGTCCTTTCGGAATATTGACCTCAAGCGGTTTGACCGTGTGAATTTGGGAGGTGGACAGATGAATCGTGCCGCTTGCAAACAGCGCGTCCTTTGCGGCACAGGTGCGCAGCCTCGTTTCGGCTTTGCCGGAAAGAAACGGCCCGATCTGCGAGGCCGGGGTTTCTTCTATGGTGGGAATTGTCCCCTCGGCAATCACATGCCCGCCCTTTGCGCCCGCCTCCGGCCCCATTTCGATAATCCAGTCGGCTTCCTTCAAAATCTGCGTGTCGTGGTCAACCAGAATCACGGAATTGCCGTCTGCAACTAAATCGTGCATTACCCCGGTCAGGCCTACAATATTGGACGGGTGCAGACCGATGGACGGCTCGTCCAGCACATACAGAACGCCGGTTGTCCGATTGCGGACAGCGCGGGCCAGCTGCATCCGCTGGCGCTCGCCGGTGGAGAGCGTGGACGCGGAGCGGTCAAGCGTCAGGTAGCCCAGTCCCAGATCCATCAGCCGTTTGGCGGGACTCTGGAATGCCTCGCAGATGCTTTCGGCCATCGGGCGCATTTCCTCCGGCAGACTGCCGGGAACATCCCGTACCCACTCTACCAGCTGTGACAGTGTCATCGTGCAGGCTTCATCCAGCGAAATCCCTCGCAGCTTCGGCGCACGGGCAGCGCTGGACAGCCGCGTACCGTGGCAATCCGGGCAGATATCCTCTTTCAGAAATTTTTCCACGCGCTTCATGCCCTTCTCATCCTTGACTTTGGAAAGCGCGTTTTCGACGGTGTAAACGGCGTTAAAATAGGTAAAATCCAGATCTCCGGCCTGACCGGTATTTTGATTGTGATAGAAAATGTGCTTTTTCTCTGCCGGACCGTGGAATACGATGTCTTTTTCCTGCTCGGTCAAATCCCGGAATGGGATATTTGTCCGCACGCCCATTTCACGGCAGATGTCCGTCATGAGCGACCACATCAGGCTGTTCCACGGGGCGACGGCTCCCTCGTCGATGGTCAGCGTATCATCCGGCACCAGCGACGCCATATCTACGGTGTGTACCATTCCCGTTCCGCCACATTTTGCGCACGCGCCCTGCGAATTGAACGCCAACTCCTCAGCCGACGGTGCATAAAAATGTGCGCCGCACGCCGGGCAGACCAACTCTTTTCCGGCTGCGACCAGAAGGGAAGGGGAGAGATAATGCCCGTTCGGGCAGCGGTGGCTGGATAGACGCGAGAACATCAGCCGCAGACTGTTGAGTAACTCTGTGCCCGTGCCGAACGTGCTGCGGATACCCGGCACGCCGGGACGCTGATGCAGCGCCAGTGCGGCGGGGACATACAGCACCTCGTCCACGCTGGCTTTGGACGCCTGCGTCATTCTGCGGCGGGTATAGGTGGAGAGCGCTTCGAGATACCGGCGCGACCCTTCCGCATACAGCACGCCCAGCGCCAGCGAGGATTTGCCGGAGCCGGACACACCCGCAATTCCCACAATTTTACCCAGCGGAATATCTACATCAATGTTTTTAAGGTTGTGGACTTTTGCGCCACGAATCAGCATTTTATCAATCATACATGGCCTCATAGATTATTTCTGGTTTCGTCCGAATCGCTTCGGGCGGCTGTATTACGATTAAATCCGTTTTACGGAAGCCGATAGACCGCTACCAGAAGTCGCCGCACAACCCGACAGCGGCCTTTTTGCCGAGAAAGTCAAACGTGTGAAATCCGCTGCCCTCCCGGTATTCCTTCCCCGCAGACGGCTCCTTCCAGCCCGGAGATACTCTGCGGTATAAATCGAGTATCCGGCCGGTTTGATCGATGGTCAGCTGGGAACTGAAAAACGCGCCGCAGTCCTGCTCGAGGAATCCGAAGGATATCGCAATGGCGTGCTCTTTTGCCAGCTGGCACAGTTCGTGTATCACACGGCCCTCACGGGAAACAGCAACCGCCATGTCATGTCCGGCTGTAAAATTGAGACTGTCAAAGCCCTGAAGAAAGGCTTCTCCAAAGATCACGGCATCTGCCTTGCCTGCACATTTTCCAAGTGTATCGGCAAGAACCGCCTTGTTATATTCGATGTCTCCATTGATAAAACCGGCAGCTGCAAGCGCGCATTTCATTCCCATCATCCTCACAAACTCTGATTTGTTTCATGATAACAAAACAGGCGCCAAAACACAATCGCAGCCGCGCAGAGTTTCTTCCGGAAAAAACAGAATTTGAATTGCATAGTTGCTGAAAAATTGTCAGGCTCAAAGCGCTATGATTTCATTTGCAATTTCACAGACGGTCTTATTGCTTGTGTCGATCTTTACGGTGTCAAGCAGAGAATACAGGTTGATTCTTGCGACGCTTCTGTCGATAATATCGGCAGTGCGGATTCCGCGGGTGATATCGGAGGCTAACCGATTTCTCAAATTTATCTCGTCAGCTGTCAGAGAAATTTTCGTGACTTTGCAATTATCTGTGTCCAGACGATTGGTGATTGCATCAAGAATGGATTGCTCGTGCATGACCCAACAGAAGATGATATTCTCATAGGCGGTACAGTGGAGAAAACTGTTCAGTAAATAACAGATGTTGCGTATGACCATGGACTTTGTTTCTTCTGTAACCTGGAACGGGTCGGCATCCCAACACCAATCGCCGTCGAGAAAAACGCTGTTTGGCAAATCCTGTTTCAACTGCTGGCTTACCGTTGTTTTGCCGACTCCTATTGTTCCGCCGAGTAAGTATAGCCGCTTCATACCAAACCCTCATAAATTCTAATTTTGTTTCTTGATAGCGGTGCAGCAATCGCAGCACCATTTCCTACTTCATCCGCTTATGCAGAATACATAAGTCTCATCGATGGCATCAATCTATCACTCGTTATTTCCTGTAATAAAATAGTCACAGTACGGCCATTTCTGTTTATTCCCGTCTATAAGCTTTCCAAGGAACTTCATCTTTTCAACCGAACGGCGCTTGATTTCAAGCAGCGTTTCACCATCCATGCGATGGTCACTTGCCTCATAAAAGGCGAGGATCGTAAACCAGTCCAGCATATTCTTCGCCATCATGTTTTCGCCGAGGTCGGGCATATCTTTCATGAACTTGAGATAATACGCCCCGGCTTTTTTGAAGATCTGTTCGGCTTCATCCGGGTAAACCTCCCGGCAATACCGCTCACACGGCTTTGCGTATTGGGAGTTTGCATAAACTCTTTTCATGTCAAAAACCTCTCTTTTCCTATGTTGTTATCCCAAGGCCACGTCTAAAACCATCATAATGCTGAACCCGGCGGCAAAGAATACCGTGCCGAGATTGGAATGCTGCCCCTGTGACATTTCGGGAATCAATTCTTCTACGACCACATAAAGCATGGCGCCGGCAGCAAAACTCAGCAGATATGGCAGCGCGGGAACAATGAACTGGGTAGCAATGATTGTCAGTACGGCACCAATCGGCTCTACAACGCCGGAAAGCACGCCGCCGAGAAAGGCGTTACCCTTCCTTTGACCCTCGGCGCGAAGCGGCATGGAGATGATCGCGCCCTCCGGAAAGTTCTGAATCGCAATTCCAATCGATAAGGCAAGTGCGCTTGCTGCTGTGATTTGCGTGCTTCCCGCAAGAAAACCCGCGTACATTACGCCGACCGCCATGCCTTCCGGGATGTTGTGCAGCGTCACGGCCAGCACCATCATGGTCGTGCGTGCAAGCCTGCTTTTGGGGCCCTCTGCCTGCTCACTGCCGACATGCAGATGCGGAATCAGATGGTCAAGCGCAAGCAGAAACAGCACGCCAAGCCAGAAGCCGAGGAGTGCCGGGAAGAAAGCAAACGTTCCCATTGCTGCGGATTGCTCGATCGCCGGAATCAACAGGCTCCAGATTGAGGCGGCCACCATTACGCCTGCGGCAAAGCCCGCAAGGGAGCGTTGAACCAGATCACCGAGCGATTTTTTCATGAAGAACACACAGGCCGCACCGGCCGTCGTTCCGAGAAACGGGATTAAAATTCCGAGAAATGTCTGCATATAGCTGCCTCCGGGCCTATTTGTTCCTTCTGTATCCTGCCTCGTCGCGGTATTCGGGATGATTGTTCAGATACGGGTCTTTGTCGCCGCAGATCGTATAGTCGCATTTGCAGCCGTTCGCACAGGTGGTGGTGCGCACCAGTTTTGCGTGGATCAACTCCATGGACGCAAAATCCACGTTGCACAGGGCGGGCATGATGTCGGTAAGACCGTGCTTGATGGCAAACTCCGCCGCCGGGCAGGCTGTGAATTCGTAGTAGATCGGCTTGTCCGGGTCGAGAGGTGCGACGTCCATCTCATAGTCGTGCCATTTGTCACAGGCCGACTTTGCCCGCAGAAATGCTTTATACATCAGCTTCCTGAAAAATTGTGGATCGTCCGGTCGGAGTAAGTTTTGAGATACACTTCCATGGCGTCATACTCCTTCACGGGGTCATGTCCGGGAAGGGTAAAACGTTCCGGAGGGAATGCCGCCTCCAGAATTTTACGGCTGTTTGCTACGAGTTTGAAGGACAGGATATCGCGGGCCAATATCAGCTTTCGTACTGGATATGGAAGCTGGTAGGGCGTGATTCCGCCGTCGATGATCGCCCGGTCAACGGGAATCTCGACCAACGCCAGAAAGCGGGTCAGGCACGCGCCGCCCAGAGAGCAGCCGTAGGCCGCGTCCAGCCGGACAACACCGTGGTTTTTTAAATACGCAGTTACTTCATCCACGGCCTGCTCCACGGAGGTGAAATCTCCCGGATACTCCGGCTGGTGCCCGTCGAATACCACCTGAAAAACGTGCCATTTTTGGGAAAGCAGCGCAATGGTGTCCGTGAATGCCCAAACGGGTTCCGCTGTGCAGGGAAAGAACAGCAGCGTCTGTTCCTGCTCCTGTCCGTGCTCCAAAATCTGCATGGTTCACACCTCTGAAATGCTGTTAAACCGCTCTAACCTGCGGCTGCAAGCAGATAGTTAGATAAAACTAACTGCTTTCCAAACAATATACCCCGTCTGGGGCCATAATTGTGCATAGCGTCAGCTGACAGGGGCATACGCGCTCCATGTCATCTGACGCTATGGTAACAAAAAAGCGATTTCATGTCAATATGCGGATGACAAATGTACTTTTATAGGGACATTGATTGTCCCAAATTGCTCTGGATACTCTCGTTACCGCCCGCGCTTCTGCACATCCGCATCGATACGGCGTTTCCAGCCAGCGCCGAGTGTTTTTTTGGCGCGAACGGTGCAGATCGCTTCGCTGATAACATCGTAGTTGAGCGCTGTGCCCATCTCGTCGCATTTATAGTTTACTGCACGCTCAGCGGCGATGCCGAAGCGGGCCGCTTCCTTTGCCGCGTCAATGTTTGCACCGAGAAACAGGAACTCCCAGCCGTATTTTGTTTTCTGCCGCTCAATCATTCTGTGTACCGTCTCATAGCTGTAGCGGTGGCTGGCGTTTTCGCAGCCGTCTGTGGTGATGATGAACAGCGTCTTTTCCGGCACATCTTCCCGACGGGCGTACTTGTGGATATTGCCGATATGATGGATGGCCCCGCCCACCGCGTCGAGCAGCGCTGTACAGCCGCGGGTGAAGTACTCCTTCTCCGTCATGGGCGGCACCTCGCTGATCGGCAGCCGGTCGTGAATGACAACGCTGTCGTTGCTGAAGAGAATCGTGGAAACCAGCGCTTCGCCCGCTTCCTTCTTCTGCTTGGCGATCATGGAGTTAAAGCCGCCGATGGTGTCTGCCTCCAGCCCTGCCATAGACCCGCTGCGATCCAAAATAAAAACCAGTTCTGTCATAATAAAAACCCTCCTGTGTTTGATTACGCTGTCATTGTAGCGAATCAGGAGGAGGGTTTGGTCGCTTGGAAAGCGACAATTTTTACGCGCCCAGCAAATTCTGCTCAAAAGCAAACAACGCTTCGTTGATCTCAAAAATATCGTACTGCTTCTGCTTGATGAAATACTCAATGATAACATCAAACTTGCTGCTGGCACTGAGAGCGTAGCCCGCGCGGGCGATGAGGTCACGGGTTTCATCCAGATTCAGTTCCAGCGCGATGGCAAAGGCAATCGCCGTAGCCTTGGAGGGCTTATAGTCTGGATTGTTGCGGATTTTGGAAAACAGCTTGCGGTCTACATTGGCTTTCTTATAAATCTCGGAGTCCTTCTGACCACTGCGGTCGATGAGGCGCAGCAATGTCTCTGAGAAGCCTGCGTCCAGATGGATCAGCAGATCATCCAGACTGCGGATAGATGTGGAAGCCGCGTGGAACTCCGGCGCGGGAGCCGTGCAGGGGGCCATTGTCCGGCCTGCGGGAAAAGTCGGACACGGACGTGAGCGGATAAAGTCGGTGTGCGCATCTACATAATGGTCGTCGATGTATTCGGCAATGGCTGCAAACAGCTTGCTGCCGATCTGGTAAGCCTTGCGGTCGAAAATAACAAGATAGACCGTCATATCGTTTTGCAGCAGAAACTCCCCGATGGTGTCTACCGCCACGCGCAGTGCCTGATCCTTTGGATAGCCATAGACACCGGAGGCGATCAGCGGGAACGCCACAGTTTTGCAGCCGGATTCCTTCGCCAGCGCAAGGCTCGTCCGGTAACAGGAAGCAAGCTGTTCCCGTTCGCCGCAGCTGCCGCCGTTCCACACGGGGCCAACCGTGTGGATCACATAGCTGCAGGGCAAGCGGTACGCTCCGGTGATTTTAGCATCTCCGACCCTGCAGCCGCCGAGCCGCCGGCACGCGGCCAGCAGTTCCGGTCCTGCCGCACGGTGGATGCAGCCATCTACACCGCCGCCGCCCAGAAGCGTTTCGTTTGCTGCGTTGACGATGGCGTCCACATTCATTTTTGTAATGTCATTGCGGACAATTTCAAGAGGCATTCTAATTTCACATCCTTTTCCGGCAGCTTGCCTTTCCGCACCAGATCACTTCGTGCAGTACATTCCTGCGCATTACCAAGAGCGTTTTCGCATAACCAATGCGGCGCCCCGGGCGGGGGCGCCGCGGCGGTTTATGGATGGGCCTCAAAATAGGCGCGCAGACCGTTCAGAAGTGCAATCTGATCTCCCGGGTCGGGAAGACCTGAGACGGCGGCGACGCCGATCACGCTTCCGTCCCGGATGCGGATGGGGAACGCGCCGCTGCAGGCAGCATAGTCGCTGCGGGGCAGATGCCAGTCATGCTCCTGATCTGCGTGGCTTGCTTCCAGTTCGTAATAGGCGCGTTGGGAACTTTTTTCAAGCAGATTCACAAGATTCCGCTTGCGCCGCAGCCACTGCTCGTGATATGCGCCCGTGCCGTCCGGGTAATAGCGGAAGACAATCACATGATTGATCTCGATCTCTACGGCGAGCGGCGCGCCCATCTTCTCGCACGCGTCCACCAGCGCATGGCCAAGCTCCCACGCGTCGCGGTGGGAAAAGCTCGTGAACTGATAGGTCTGCTCATCTGCGATGCAGGCCTGCAGCGCCTTCTGCGCCTCAGCCCTGTCCATAATAGGCGTTCGCGCCGTGCTTGCGCAGGTAATGCTTATCAAGCAGCACCTGCGGCATGGGGCCTGCGGCGGGGTTCAGCATTTTGGCGTGGAAGTTCATGAACGCGACCTCTTCGAGCACGACCGCGTGGTAGACCGCCTCGTCCGCGTCCTTGCCCCAGGTAAACGGGCCGTGGTTGTGGACGAGCACGGCGGGAACCTGTGCCGGGTCGATGCCGCGGCGCTTGAATTCCTCGATGATGACAAGGCCGGTGTTCTTTTCATATGCGTCCTTGATCTCCTCCGGCGTCATGCTGCGGGTGCAGGGAATCTGGCCGTAGAAATAGTCGCCCTGCGTGGTGCCCATGGCGTCGATGCCGACACCGGCCTGCGCAAAGCTGGTCGCCCAGCGACTGTGTGTGTGGACGATGCCGCCGATGGACGGGAACGCCCGATAGAGTTCTACATGCGTCGGTGTGTCGGATGAGGGCTTGAGACGGCCTTCGACACGCTCGCCGGTTTCCAGACTCACAAGGACGATGTCGTCGGCGGTCATTTCGTCGTATTCCACACCCGACGGCTTGATGGCGATCAAGCCACTTTCACGGTCAATGGCGGACACGTTGCCCCAGGTGAAGGTGACAAGATCGTGCTTCGGCAGGGCCAGATTGGCCTTCAATACCTGTTCTTTCAGTGCTTCCAGCATAGTGATGCTTCCTTTCTTTCGATGTTACAGGCTCATTTCCGAGCGCTTGATGATGTGGTTCTGATAGACCTCGTTCAGCTCGACGAAGTAGCCGCTCCAGCCCCAGACGCGCACGATCAGATTGCGGTAATTTTCCGGGTGCTTCTGTGCGTCGAGGAGCCTGTCGCGGTTGACGGCGTTGATCTGCATCTGATGGCCGCCCATGTCCATGAAGCTCTTGACGAACATGGCGCATTTGCGGATAGCGTCCTCGTTGCGGAACATGGTGTCAGACAGTTCGACGGTCAGAGGGCCGCCGTTTGCCACGCGCGTCAGGTGCGGCTTGGCAAAGGATTTGATGATGGAGATCGGACCTTCGCAGCGGGCGAAGAGGGAAGGCGAGTAGTTGCAGGGCAGCGCTTCATGTGCGCTGCGGCCGTCGGGCGAGGCAGGCGCATCCTTCGAGTGCCAGATGTAATACATGGCCGAGGCGGTACCTGCACGGAAGCAGCCGCCGCGGTCGTTTTTTCTGCCCTCCAGCGCGTCGGCATACCAGTCGAGCAGCTGCACAGCGATGGAATCGACGTAATCGTCGTCGTTGCCGAACTTCGGGCCTTCATAGCGGAGCATGTTTTGTTCACGCTCATAGCCCTTGAAATTGGCATGCAGCATGGCAAGCATTTTATCCGGCGTGAAGGTCTTTTCGTCGTAGACATATTTGCGGACAGCGGCCATGGAATCGGCGGCTGTTGCAAGGCCGTCGCCGTGGAAGCCGTAGTTATTATATTTGCCGGGCTTCGAGATATCGCGCATCTTTTCGAGGCAGTCCGGGCACATGAGGCTGACGAGGGGGGAAGGTTCCTTGTAGACGTTTTTCGTCTCCGCCATGAGCGCCTCGGCCTGCGCCTCAATATTCTGCTTTACAAACGCCGCGAAGTCTTCGTATGTTTTGCATTCCGGCAGATGCTCGCAGGCGTCCTGCACGGTTTTAAGGAAGTTCAGGCTGTCCCAGTTGACAAGATCCATATAGCCCGTCACAAGAATTTCCCAGCAGGCGGCCAGCGTGTAGTTATAGGCGTCCTTTTTCTCATAGCCCCAATGCAGCAGAGCAGGAATGACGATCTCGTCGTTTGTATACTGCGGGAAGCCGAGGCCCTTCTGCGTGAGCGTTGTGGCCAATTCGTAGACGGACAGGGGCGTGTTTTTGTGTACGCGCAGGTTGACCTTGGGATCGATGAGGCACAGGTCGCGGCTGGCGATCAGGCACAATTCGGACAGGTCGTTATACGCGTCGGAGCCGTCTTCGTTCGAGCCGCCCAGCACGATCGTCTGTCCGTTGTCGCCCTGCTGGATGCCGATGTAAAGATCGCTGTCGCGGTTACAGGAGATGAAAAACTCTTCAAGCTGCTCGAGTGCTTCGTCTTTTGTCAGAAGCCCCGCATCCAGATCGTGCCGGTAATAGGGGTACAGGAACTGGTCGATGCGGCCGATGGTATTGTGATAGTTGCCGTTGCACCACATGGCGTAGTGCAGCAGGCGCAGGAACTGCAGCGCCTCAAGAAGCGTTTTGGGCGCGTTCGCGGGAATTTTGGAAAGCGTGTCCGCAACGGTCAGGTTGCCCACGCGCAGAGCCTCCTCACGGTAGCGCGCGGCGAAGTCCGTCACGATGGAAAGCACGTCCAGCATAGCCTGCAGAAATTCCTTCTGCTCCGCCGTTTCTGCCTTTTCCAGCTGCGCGCGAATTTTTTCTGCCTTTTTCGTAAAGCCGTCCGCCATCAGCATGCCGTAATCGGGGCACATATTGAATACGCGGCCATTTTCGTGGAATGCGTGCGTCTCGTGCAGGCGCTTGTCCTCTTCTTCCGTGTGAATCTCCGGGATGGTGCGCACGGTGCGCAGCAGCGTGATGCGCTCGTCCGGGAAAACGACGGGCGTCTCCTGCGCCAGCACATAGCGCAGCCGCGCGACCGAGCGCTGCATATCGTCAAGTCCCTGCGCTGCAAATTCTGCGGCCAGCGCGTGCACGTCTTCGGCGGGCTTGCGGTAGGCGTGGTGCGCCTTGTCGCGGACGAAAAAATCCAGCTGCTTCTGAATATGTTCGGTTTTCATGAAGCTTCCTCCTGAAAAAATAAGCCTGTGTGCAGGATTTACAGTTCGTAATCAATCGCGCCGCGCGATTCGCGGATGGATTTGCAGAGTGTAGACACGGCGACATGGCGCGGGTCATTTTTGTAGCGGGAAAGCGCTTCCAGATCGTCAAAATCGGCGATCAGGCAGGCGTCGTAGGGGTTGCCGGGCTTGCAGCTGCGGTGAATTTCCATATGGCGGATCTCCGGGATCACGCCGTCCAGCGCCTGCAGGCCGGACAGGAATTGTTCGCGGTTCTCCTCTTCTCCTTCGCGGAATTTCCACATGACGATATGACGAATCATGGCGTACTCTCCTTTATATGGTATTCAAAATTTTCAAAAATCAGCACCGTGCCCTCGGCAATACCGTCCGGCAGCAGCGCCAGCGCAACCTCTGTCGTGCCGCCTGTCTCGTTTTCCAGCACGGCGTAATCGCCCGCGATCTCGCGGACTGTCCGTTCCATACGCATAGCAGTGCCTCCTTTTGCGTCATCTGATATTTTATTGTATCATACTTTTTCTCGTTTTGGAACACAATACTTGCAGAAGGAGGAGATGCAATATGAACGAAGACACCCTGCATTTGCTGTCAGAGTGCGCGGCAGGGACGGACATGGCCATCCGTTCGTTGGAGGATGTGCTGAAAAACAGCGCGGAAGGCCCGCTGCAAAAGCGTCTGCTTGACAGCAAACGCCAGCACGAGCAGCTTGCCGCGCAGGCAGAGGATCGGCTGCGCCATCAGGGCAAGGAGCCGAAGCGTGCAGACCCGGCGGCGCGCGCTATGTCGTATCTGAAGACGCAGGCGATGCTTTCCATGAAGCCCGGCGACGCGACGACTGCCGACCTCATCTCGACCGGCTGCTCCATGGGCATCAAGTCGCTTGCCCGCTACTGCAACCAGTATCCCACAGCGGATGAAGATGCGCGCGGTCTTGCCCAGTCCCTCATCCGGCTGGAGGACCAGCTTGTCAAGGACATGCGGCCATATCTGTAAGGCAGCGACATCAATCTGGGCGAAGACCGAATGCGGTTAGTAGGCGCAGCTGCAAGGTTATCTGCGCGTCGGTAAGAGGTGAAGCAGAGTGCTTCGCCGCTACAAACCCTGCTCGATATTTGCCTGCGCAAATACTACCTCCCTTTTTCGCAGTTCAGGCTGTGGCAAAGGGAGGTTTTCGCATGATGCCGCGCCGCATCAAACACTTTCCCTGTACACCGGTGTCGATCTGTGCTATAATTATCAAATAAAACTGGACGATCAGGAGGCAGAACTATGATTCCGACCAGAGAGCAGGCATGGGACCTGCTGTGCGAATATAATGAAGGCGAGTTTCATCGCCTGCACGCGCGCATCGTGGGCGATGTGATGCGGTATTTTGCCGTCGAACTCGGCTATGACGATGAGGCGGACTTCTGGCAGACCGTCGGCATTCTGCACGATTTGGATTTCGAGCAGTATCCCGACCAGCACTGCACAAAGGAGGCGGAAATCCTGCGCGAAAAGGGCATGGACGAGCGCCTTGTGCATGCAGTCGTCAGCCACGGCTATCTGCTCACCGTTGACGTGCAGCCGGAGCACCAGATGGAAAAGGTGCTCTATGCCACGGATGAACTGACCGGCCTTATCGGCGCGGTCGTGCGCATGCTGCCGACGAAAAGCGTGCAGGATCTGCAGCTTAAGTCACTCAAAAAGAAGTTCAAGGACAAGAAATTTGCCGCCGGCTGCTCGCGCGAGGTTATCGAACGCGGTGCGGATATGCTCGGTTGGAGCCTTGACGAATTGATGGAACGAACGATCAACGCCATGCAGGCGTCCCCGGCTGCCAATGGAAACTGAAAAGGTATTGGTCGCCATGTCCGGCGGCGTGGATTCCTCCGTTGCAGCCAAGCTGCTGACGGATGCGGGCTTTTCGTGCATCGGCTGCACGATGAAGCTTTATGACAATGAGGACGCAGGCATTCCGAAAGCAAACACCTGCTGCTCACTTGACGATGTAGAGGACGCGCGCAGCGTGGCCTACCGCCTCGGCATGCCGTATTACGTCTTCAATCTCAAGGACAAGTTCGCCGAGTGTGTGATCGACCGGTTCGTAAACGCCTACGAGCACGGCATCACGCCGAATCCCTGTATTGACTGCAACCGCTATCTGAAATTCGACAAGCTGTTCGAGCGCGCCGATATCATGGACTGCCGTTATATTGCCACTGGGCACTATGCCCGCATCGAGCGGGCAGGGGGGAAGTATGTTCTCAAAAAGGCCCTTGATGAGACAAAGGATCAGAGTTATGTGCTCTACGATCTGACGCAGGAGACGCTTGCGCGAGTCAAGTTTCCGCTCGGTACACTGCGCAAGACCGAGGCGCGCAAAATTGCGGCCGAGGCCGGGCTTATCAACGCCCGCAAGCACGACAGTCAGGACATCTGCTTTGTCCCGGACGGCGATTACGCAAAGGTCATTGAAAACCGTACCGGCAAAACGCCGGAGCCGGGGCCATTCCTTGACCTGAACGGCAATGTTATCGGCACGCACCGCGGCATTATCCACTACACCGTCGGTCAGCGCCGCGGGCTTCGTATGCCGTCAGACGGCAAGATTTATGTCGTGAGGATTCTCCCGGAGCAGAACGCCGTCGTCGTCGGCCCGAACGAGGCGCTGTTTACAAGAGCGTGCTTCGTTCCCGGCATGCACTGGATCTCCGGTGAAGCGCCCGCGCTTCCGTTCCGGTGCAGCGCGAAAACGCGCTACCGTCAGCCGGAGCAGCCCTGCACGGTCTATCCGGCAGGGGCACACGGTGTGCGCCTCGTCTTCGACGAGCCGCTGCGCGCCATCACGCCGGGCCAGTCCGCCGTGCTCTATGACGGCGATATGGTTCTTGGCGGCGGCATCATTGCAAGGGAGGATGCCGCATGCTGATTTCATCCATGGGCCGCTATGCTGTTCTGATTCTGCTGGATCTGGCGGAGCATCGCGGCGGCTTCGTCCCTGCGCGGCAGATTGCCGAGCGGCAGGAACTGTCGCAGAAATATCTTGAGCGCATCCTGCGCACGCTGACGGAGCAGGGACTGGTCGAAGGAACGCACGGCAAAGGCGGCGGCTACCGCCTGACGCGCGAGCCGTCCGATTATTCTGTCGGCGAGATCATCCGCGCGGCGGACGGTTCTTTGTCCTGCCTCGGCGCGAACGCGCAGCTTACGCGCTGCGAAGTGTCCTCCGGCCTGTCCGCTGTCTGGAACCAACTCGACGAGAGAATTGCCGCCTGCCTTGATGCCGTCCCTCTCTCCAGCCTGACCACCGCCGATGCGGCGGATGAGTATGTGATCTGACTGATTATCCTGTACCCAAGGCGTCACGCTTCCAAGGAAAGCCGGCAGAGGCAGTTTCAGCTTTTTTGTTGTTTTTTGTGGATAGCTGTGATAAGATAAGAAAAGAAATCAGAAACGGAAGGATTTCCGCATGATTCAAATTGAAACAACATCACATGACCCGTTTTTTAATCAGGCGTTTGAGGACTATGTGTTCCGCACTTACCGCGAGGGGGACGTGCTGTTGCTGTGGCGTAACCGGCCTGCGGTCGTCGTCGGGTGCTATCAGAATATCTGCCGCGAGGTGCATGTGCGCGCGCTTTTGGACAGGGGGATTCCCGTCGTGCGCCGCATGTCCGGCGGCGGGACAGTCTACCATGACCTTGGAAACCTCAACTATACGCTCATATCCGACCAGACGGGGCCGCTTGACTACGACCGCTGCCTGGAGCCGGTCATCCGGGCACTGAATGCCCTTGGTATCCCGGCGCAGAAAAACCGCACCTGCGATATCGCCGTGGACGGAAAAAAGATCTCCGGCAGTGCGCAGAAGATCGCGGGCGGCCGCGTCCTGCACCACGGGACATTGCTGTTTGATTCTGATCTGTCGCTGCTCGACGAGATCACGACCGGCAGGAAAAACGATGCGTTCTGCTCGAAGGGCACGGAATCGGCCATCTGCACAGTCACAAATCTGCGGCCCTATCTGAAAGACGACTGTGAGATCGTCACGTTTGCAAGACGGCTGGCCGAGCAGCTGCTGACGCCCGGCTCGGCGTGTATCCGGCTGACGGAGCAGCAGCTGGCTGAGGTGCGGCAGCTGGCGGATGGAACCTATCATTCATGGGACTGGACATGGGGGAAGACTCCGGCTTTTACCTATGAGAAGACTGCCGAATTTGCGGGAAAGCCGATTTTTGTACGCTATGAGGCCAAGCACGGTCTGCTGCGCAGTGCGGAGGTGCGCTCTGACGTACTCGATGCACAGGCGGCGAGCGCTATGCTGAACGGCGCGCGGCTTGACCCAGCGCTGTTTCTGGAACTCTGCCGGACGCTTGCGGGCGAACAGGCGGAAGAACTATTGGATTGTCTGATGTAACGAAAAGGAGCGTTTGAAAATATGGAAAAACAGCTTGTTATGCCGAAATTGCAGCCCGAGATGAAGAGCGGCGTCCTGTGCGCATGGCTCAAGGACGAGGGCGATGAGATCCACAAGGGCGACGCCCTGTATGAGATCGAGACGGATAAGGTTGTCAATCAGATCGAAGCCACGGAGGACGGTATCCTGCGTCGGCAGCTGTGCGAGGAAGGCGACACCGTTGACGCGCTGGCTCCGGTCGCAATTCTCGAAACAAAGTAAAGGCGGGAGAGCATAATGGAACGGAAACCCGAATGGCTGCGCGTCCGCTACAACCAACAGGCTGTGAACGAGGTCGCGGAACTGATGCGCGATCTGAAGCTGAACACGGTCTGCAAAGCGGCAAACTGTCCGAATCTCGGTGAATGCTACCAGAAGCACACCGCCACGTTTATGATTCTGGGTGATATTTGCACTAGAAATTGCCGTTTCTGCAACGTCACCTGCGGCAAGCCGCTGCCCCCTGACCCGGACGAGCCGGAAAATGTTGCGCAGGCGGCAAAAAAGCTGGGGCTGCGCCATGTTGTTCTGACCTGCTCGACGCGCGACGATCTGCCGGACGGCGGCGCGGAGCATTTTGCGAAGACCGTCCGCGCCATCCGCGCGCTGTGCCCCGGTACAACGGTCGAGACGCTGACGAGTGACATGAAAGGCAGCCATGAGGCTGCCGATATCGTCATTGCCGCGCATCCGGATGTGTTCAATGTGAATATTGAGACGGTCAAGAAACTTCAGAAGGCCGTCCGCCCGCAGGCAGGCTATGACCGGACGCTGGGCGTTCTGCGCTATGTAAAAGAAAAAGACCCGACGATTTTAACCAAGACCGGCTTCATGGTCGGCCTTGGCGAGACGGACGAGCAGATCTCTGTCCTCATGGACGATATTCTTGCCACGGGCTGCGACATTCTGACCATTGGACAGTATCTCCAGCCGTCGGAAAAGCACTGGAAGCTTGACCGCTACGCGACACCAGAGGACTTTGCACGATACAAGCAGCTGGCGCTGCGCAAGGGTTTCCGGCATGTGGCTTCTGCGCCGCTGGCCCGCAGTTCCTACCGCGCGTGGGAGGCACTGGAGGACGTGCATGATTTATATTGAGACCGGCTCGACCGACGTTTACTATAATTTTGGACTGGAACACTATTTTGCCACCGAAAAGCGCTTGCCCGACACGGTTTTTCTCTTCTGGCGCACGACGCCGACACTGATGGTCGGCAAGTACCAGAATATTCTCGAGGAGATCAACAAGCCGTATGCCGATGCGCATGGGATTCATCTCGTGCGCCGCATGTCCGGCGGAGGGACGATCTACACCGATCTCGGCGGCTGGCAATTCACATTTATCGAGCATTCGCCCAACCAGCAGATCGAATTTGCCCAGTACATTGGACCTGTCGTGGATGCCGTGCGTGAACTTGGTGCGGATGCCAGTTTCAACGGCCGCAATGATCTTCTGATCGACGGTAAGAAGTTTTCCGGCAACGCGCAGTACCGACTGGGCGACTGCATTGTGCATCATGGCTCTTTGCTCTATGACACGAACATTGAGCAGATGGTCGCGTCCACCACGGTTGACCCCTATAAAATTCTCTCCAAAAGCATCAAATCCGTGCGTGACCGCGTGACGAATATCTCCGAACACCTGCCTCGGAAGCTTTCGGTTGAGGAATTTAAATCTTGTATGGTGCGACATCTGATGCGCGGCAGTACGGATACCTATGCCGTTACCCCGGAGGACGATGCGCGCATCCGACAGCTGGCACAGGAGAAATTTGCCGCGTGGGATGCGATCTACGGCAAGAACCCGCGCTTCAATCTTGAACGCACAGGCCGCTTCCCAGGCGGCAAACTCACGTTCCGGCTGGACGTGCAGCGTGGCGTGATCCGCAGCGCGTCCGTCTGGGGAGATTTTTTCTCCACGCTTTCCACAGAGACGATTGCGGGTGCGCTTACCGGCTGCCGGTACGACCGGACTGCTGTTCTGGATGCGCTGCGGAAAAACGGAATCGACGGCGCGGTCTATCAGATCAGCGCCGCAGATATGGCCGCGCTGATCGCGGACTGACTGACCAGAACGCAGCCCTTTCGAGGGCTGCGTTTTTCGCACAATTCATAGTTTTTTTTACGGATATGGGCTTGCATTTTCAGGGGATGTGTGGTATTATCTCGCTGAAAATTAAATGTGTCTAATTTTTGTTAGCCGTATCTAACATTGAGTGCGGCAGCAATCCAGAACAGGAGGTACATTTTATGAAACATCTTGGTTTGTTCGCGGCAGGCGTTCTGTTTGGCACCGCCGGTCTGAAGATCCTCAGCAGCAAGGAAGCAAAAAGCGTTTATGCGCACACCACTGCAGCCGTCCTGCGCGCCAAGGACTGCGTCATGCAGGCCGTGACGGCCGTCCGCGAGGGTGCGGATGATGTCTACGCCGACGCAAAGGCCATCAACGACCGCCGCGCTGCCGAGGCCGAGCCTGAGGTGATTGAGGACACCGCTGCGGACGCAGAATAAACCCGTGATTTCGCAAAGGAAGAGCCGTTTTTGCGGCTCTTCTGTTTTTCGGAGGTACAAATCAGCATATGAAGTGTAGCATTTTGCATGAGACGCCCGGGCGCATGCGCGTGCATCTCGCGCTTCGCCGCATGTCGCTGCGCGAAGCGGATCTTTTGGAATATGATTTGAAGGGCGTTGCCGGCGTCGTGTCTGTCAAGGTCTTCGATCGGACACAGGACGCGGTCATCACCTATACCTGCCCGCGCATGGATATCGTGCGGGCGCTCGCGTCGTTCTCGTTCACGTCGGAACAGGCGCTTTCCCGCCTGCCGGAGCATACGTCCCGTGCGCTCAACCGCGAGTATGAGGACAAGCTTGTTTTTACTGTCTGCCGCCGCGCGTTCTCGAGGCTGTTTCTGCCGATTCCGGTGCGGACAGCGATCGCACTGTTCCGCTCGGTTAAATATATCCGCGCAGGACTGAGCGCCCTACTGCACGGCAAACTTTCCGTCGCCGTGCTTGATGCGACAGCTGTGACTGTCTCGATGGTGCGCGGCGATTTCGACACCGCAGGCTCCGTCATGTTCATGCTGCGGCTGGGTGAAATTCTGGAGGAGTGGACGCACAAGAAATCTGTCGCGGATCTTGCGGGTGCGATGGCGCTGAACGTTGACAAGGTGTGGCTCCAGTCCGGCGAAACCGAACTGCTCGTGCCCATCGGCGACGTAAAGCCCGGCGACCGGATGATCGTGCGTACAGGCAATCTTATTCCACTCGACGGCAAGGTCGTCTCCGGTGAGGCAACGGTCAATCAGGCATCTATCACCGGCGAGTCCATGCCGGCCCCGAAGCGCGAGGGTAGCTATGTCTACGCCGGGACGGTCGTAGAAGAGGGCGAATGCGTCGTGTGTGTGGAAAAGGCGCTCGGCGGAGGCCGGTACGACCGCATCGTGCACATGATCGAGGAATCAGAAAAACTCAAATCCACCGCTGAAGACAAGGCCTCGCGCCTTGCCGACCGGCTGGTCCCGTATACGCTGGGCGGTACGGTGCTGACGTACCTCGTCACACGCAACGTGACGAAGATGCTGGCCGTTCTGATGGTTGATTTCTCATGCGCGCTGAAGCTGGCCATGCCCATCGCGGTGCTCTCGGCCATGCGCGAGAGCAGCAGCTATCACATTTCTGTCAAGGGCGGACGGTTTCTGGAGGCTGTGGCGAAGGCGGATACGGTCGTGTTCGACAAGACCGGGACACTGACCTACGCCGAGCCGAAGGTTGCACAGATTGTGCCCTTCGGCGGTCATGAGGAGACGGAAATGCTGCGTCTGGCTGCCTGCCTTGAGGAGCATTACCCGCATTCGATGGCCAACGCCGTTGTGGAGGAGGCCAAAAAGCAGGGCCTCAAGCATGAGGAATATCATTCGCAGGTGCAATACGTCGTCGCGCACGGCATTTCCAGCATGGTCGAGGGCAAAAAGGTGCTCATCGGCAGCGCGCACTTCGTCTTTGAGGACGAAGGCTGCACCATCCCGGAGGGCGAACAGGAGAAATTCGATTCCTTGCCCGCACAGTATTCGCACCTGTATCTGTGCATCGCGGGCGAACTTGCAGCCGTCATCTGTATTTACGACCCGCTGCGCGCCGAGGCAAAGGATGCCATCCGTGCGCTGCACGCCTGCGGCATCAGCAAGGTCGTCATGATGACCGGCGATAATCGCCGAACCGCCGCGTCCGTCGCGGAAGAGGTCGGCGTTGACGAATTCTACGCCGAGGTTTTGCCCGAGGACAAGGCGGCGTTCATCCGCCGGGAAAAGGCCGCGGGCCGCACGGTTATCATGATTGGCGACGGCGTAAACGATTCGCCGGCCCTGTCTGAGGCCGACGCAGGTGTCGCCATTTCGACCGGCGCAGCCATTGCGCGGGAGATCGCCGACATTACCATCGCGTCGGAGGATTTGTTTGAACTTGTCACGTTGCGCAAAATCAGCGAAGCCCTCATGGGCCGCATCCACCGCAATTACCGCTTCATTGTCGGCTTCAATCTCGGCCTGATCGTCTTCGGCGTGGCCGGACTCCTGCCGCCGACGACCTCAGCCCTTCTGCACAACGCATCCACGCTCGCCATCAGCTTAAACAGCATG
>ERZ773145.1032-NODE-1032-length-24754-cov-15.191708_pt1 | contig 24754 bp, 20 predicted proteins | sample MGYA00580848_ERZ773145 | MGnify/ENA primary metagenome ERZ773145 (study PRJEB29015, sample SAMEA2737858) | human gut metagenome | biome: human gut; feature: human-associated habitat; material: faeces | place: China | collected 2012 ... | reverse complement strand
CAGCGGCGCACCCAGCACCGCCCCGCCGCTGAGGGCGGCGGTCAGGCCGGGGACGACCTCCACGTTGACGTCCGGGTACTCTTCGGCCAGCTCCAGCAGCGGGCTGGCCATGCCGTAGACCCCGGCGTCGCCGGAGCAGACCAGCGCCACGTCCCGACCCGCTCGGGCGGTGTCCAGCGCCCAGCGGCAGCGGTCGATCTCCCGGGTCATGCCGGTGGTGTAGCACTCTTTTTCCGGGTAGAGGGGGCGCACAAGGTCGATGTAGACCGTATAGCCGCACAACACCTCGGCCTGCTGCAAGGCGCTCTGCGCCTGCACGGTCAGAAACTGTCCGCCGCCGGGGCCAAGCCCCACGACGAACACGGTCTTTTTACTCTCACTCATTGCTCTGTCCTCCAATCGGGTGCAAAGGGGCGGACGGCCAGCGCCAGCGTCACGCCGCCGCCTGCCGTTTTGGGCAGAAGGAGCATCCCGCCCGAGGCTTTTACCGCCGAGCGCTCACAGACGTTGTCCACGCCGGTGACACTTGCCACAAAGGCCGACGGGGTGAACTGTCCCGGCACGGCCCGCAGTTCGTCGGCCGGATAGAACGTGATGGGCCAGCCGTGGACTTTGCAGAACTCTGCAAGCCCCGGCTCATCTTTTTTCAGGTCGATGCTGGCAGCTGCGCAGACCGCCGCCGGGCTGAGACCGGACGCGGCACAGAACGCTGCAAAGGCTTCTTCCAGCTGCTGGGCCGTCGTGCCGCGGCGGCACCCCACCCCCAGCACCCCGATGTGGGGGACGAGGTGGAGCGCCTCGCCCTGCGGCGTGAGGGTCAGGGCGAAGTCGGCGGCTTCGGGTGCGTCAGCCTTTTTCACTCCGGCGGGGGTCTCCCCCGCCACCGGCCACGGCGACCAGTACCGGACAGTCTGCCCGGCCAGCAGGGCGCCGCTGACGCGCTTGATGCGCTCCGGTTCAAGGACAGCGCAGTTCTGGGCCTTGGCCCAGAGGTCCACGGCGAAGAGACCGTTGACGTCGGTGGCCGTCGTAATGACCGGCACCGCGCCGCACGCTTTTGCCAGCGCCCGAGCCAGCGCGTTGGCACCGCCCAGATGGCCCGACAGGAGCGGCACGGCGAAGTTCCCGCCCTCGTCCACGGCCACCACCGCCGGGTCGGCGGCCTTGCTCCTGCAGTGGGGCGCGATGGCCCGCACCGCGATGCCCACAGCTCCTACAAAAATCAGGGCCTCATCCTGTGCAAAATGCTCCGCCGTCCAGCCTTTCAGGGTCACGTCTCCGCCGCAGCGGCTCACGCTGCCGGGCAGAGCTTCCGCCAGCCGATGGGCCAGCGCTTCGCCTTTTGCGGTGAAGGCCAGATATGCTCGGCTCACTGCCCGGCCTCCGTCCCCTGCCGGAACTCGGTGGTAAAGGCGGGGTCATAGAGCTTGCTGCGCTCGTAATTTTCGCCCAGAAAGTCGCCCACGACGATGAGGGCGGTCTTGGTGATGCCGTTTTTGCGGGTCTCCTCGGCCAGTGTGGAGACGGTGCAGCGCACCACCTTCTGCTCGGGCCAGGTGGCCTTATAGACCACAGCGGCAGGGGTATCGAGGCGGTAGCCGCCGCTCTCGAGAAGGGCCTGCTGGACTTTGTCCACCAGCCCGATGGAGAGGAAGATGACCATGGTAGCCCCGTGAGCGGCCAGCTTTTCCAGCTGCTCGGCCTCAGGGACAGGAGTGCGGCCCTCCATCCGGGTGATGATGACGGTCTGGCTCACATTGGGCAGGGTGTACTCGGCACAGAGTGCTGCCGCCGCGCCGCAGAAGCTGGACACGCCCGGGGTGTCGTCATAGGGGATGCCGTCGGCGTCCAGTGCGTCCATCTGCTCCCGGATGGCCCCGTAGAGGCAGGGGTCGCCGGTGTGGAGGCGGACCGTGGTTCCGCCGGCCTTTTCGGCGGCACGGATGGTGTCCAGCACCTGTTCCAGCGTCATCTCGGCGCTGTTATAGATGGCACAGCCGGACTTCGCCAGCCCCAGCAGGGCCGGGTTGACGAGACTGCCCGCGTAGATGATGCAGTCGGCATCGGCCAGCAGGGCTGCACCCCGCCGGGTGATGAGGTCGGGCGCGCCCGGCCCGGCTCCTACAAAATGGACCATATCTTACCCCTCCTTCACCAAAATCGTTGCGAAATAGTCCGCCGGCCGGGCCGGGTCATAATCGGCCAGGTCGGGCCAGACCTCCTCGTTCGGCAGACCGCAGTTACAGACCATCGCGCTCCGGCTCAGAAGCCCGGCGTCGGCCAGCGCGGCCAGCGTCTCGGGCAGCTGACGGCCCGATTTCATCAGCACTTTTGCGCCCGGTGCGGCCAGCACCTCAGCGGCGCAGCGCCCCGGGGCGATGGTCAGCGGCTGCTCCATGCCGCCCGTCAGGGACTGGCCCAGCCGGGCCGCAGCGGCACAGAAGCTCGTCACGCCGGGGAGCATCACGGTCTTGCAGCCCTCGGCCTCCAAGATCTCCTGCAGGTAGCCGAAGGTGGCGTAGACGGACACGTCGCCGAGGTTGAGCATGGCGACATCCTGCCCGGCGTCGAGATATTCTTTCACGGCCCGGGCCGCCTCGATGTGGGCGGCTTTCTGCACCGCCGGGTCAAGACTCATGGCGAAGCGCAGCGGCAGGATGGTCTTGCCGCTCAGATCCACCGCACCTTTTGCGATGTCCAGCGCCAGCATCCCGCCCTTCGGGGTCTGGGGCGCGGCGATGACCGGACAGTTTTCGAGGCGGCGGACAGCCTGCAGGGTCATGAGCTCCGGGTCGCCCGGGCCGACGCTGACGCCGTAAAAAGTGCCTATCCGTTTTTCCATTCGTCCAGCAGCTCCTTTGCAGTTCTGGTCTGGCCCAGCGGGCCATATTGGTTCGAGAAGAGTACCGCGCCCACCCGGAACGCCCCGGCGGCGCGGCGGTCGAGGTGGAGCTGGATGGCGTCCAGCAGACTGGACAGCACCGGCTCTCTCATCTCTGCTCCGTCTAATATCTCCATGCAGGCGTCGGTGGTGGCCGCGTTCATCAGGGCCGCGCAGACGTCCCGGGATGCACCGCAGAGGGCGGCGTGGGCGCAGAGCAGCTCGGTGCGGCAGTCGGCTGTGCGGGAGTGGGTGTTCATGACGCCGCCCGCCAGTTTGACCAGCTTGCCGATGTGGCCCACCAGCACCACCTCTTCGAAGTGGGATGCCGCCGCCATATCCATCGTATCCCCGATGAAGTTCGAGGTCTTGACCACCGGGATATTCTTTAGGGCGGGCATCTTCTCGTGGAGATAGTCGAGGCCGTAGTTGCCCGGGGCAAGGATGAGCCGCCGGGGGCTTCCGGCCCGAAGCGCCGCCTGCCCCATTTCCAGCTGGATGGTGTCGAGGATGGCCTGCTGGCTCATGGGCTCGACGATGCCGCTGGTGCCGAGGACGCTGAGGCCCCCCTCCACGCCCATATGGGGGTTGAAGGTGCGCTTCGCCGTTTCGGCCCCGCCCTCGATGGAGATGGTGACGTCAAAGCCGCCCGCGTACCCGGCAGATTCGGCCTCTTTTTCCAGCGCTTCCTTTATCATGGCCCGGGGGACGTGGTTGATGGCAGCTTCGCCCACAGGCTGGTCGAGACCGGGCTTTGTTACCCGGCCCACGCCCTCACCGCCGTGGATGCGCACCTCGCCGGACAGCTCGGGCCGGAGGGCGACACTGGCGATGACCGGCAGACCGGTGGTCACGTCCACATCGTCGCCGCCGTCCTTCCGGATGGCGCACTCAGCCCCCTCGCCGGACAGTCGGCAGAAGATGGGCTCCACCTCCACCACGATGCCCTTCGGGGTGCGGAGGGCCACCGTCTCGGGGGTGCGGCCGGTAAGCAGCAACCGTGCCGCGCCCGCCGCGCCCAGCGCCGCACAGGTGCCGGTGGTATAGCCGCAGCGCAGGAGCTTCTGGCCGCTGCGGACGTAGTGCTCAAAGAGCGGGCGCTTTTCCTCCGGCGCTTTTTCTTCGCCGTAGAGGAATGTGTACTGCTCATCGGTCAGAGTATAAATTTTGCAGATGTTTTCCCGGGCAAAGGCCTTTTCCGGCGTCATGACGTCCGAGACGCCCGCCGCCGAGACGCAGACGACCTTGTCGGAAACTTTCTGCGCCAGCTCCAGCTCGTGGAGGCTGAGGATGACGGCCATCTTCTTGTCCCGGGCGAGGCTTTTCAGGATGGCCAGCAATTCGGCCTTGCCCTTGATGTCGAGGAAAGACGTAGGCTCGTCCAATAATATCAGCTCCGGCTGCTGGCAGATGGCCCGAGCCAGCAGGACGCGCTGGCGCTGGCCGTCGCTGATACGGTTGAAGTCCCGGCCCGCCAGCGCCTCGGCCCCCACGAGGGCCAGCGCGGCATGGACCTGGCGCTTATCTTCTGCCGAGAGGACACCCAGCCGCCCCGTGTAGGGGTAGCGCCCGGCGGACGCCATCTCGAAGCAGGTGGTCAGCTCGGTGCGGCGGGTGTGAGGCACCATCAGGGCCATTTTGCGGGCGCGCTCCGGGCCGGAGTAGTCCGCGAGATTTTTGCCATCCAGCAGGACAGCGCCCCCCTGGGGGGCCAGCTGCGCTGCCAGCGTCTTGAGCAGGGTGGATTTTCCCGCGCCGTTGGGGCCGATGAGGGTGAGGATGGTCCCCTTCCCGACGCCGAGTCCGATGTGCTCCATCAGGGGCGTTTTGCCGTAGCCGATGGCAAGGTCCTCGGCGCGGCAGTAGAATTTCAGATCGCTCATTCCCGGCCCTCCTGTGTCTGGCGGCGCACCAGCAGCCAGATGACCACCGGCGCACCGAAAACCGCCGTCACCGAGCTGATGGACAGCTCAGTGGGCGCGAACAGGCTGCGGGCGATGAGGTCGCAGAGCAGGCAGAACGCTGCCCCGCCCAGACAGCAGCCCGGCAGGACATAAAGGGGCTTTGCGCTGCCCAGCAGGTTCTTGACCAGATGCGGCACCGCGATGCCCACAAAGGAGATGGGGCCTGCAAAGGCCGTCACGCAGGCGGAAAGCAGGCTGGAAAGCAGCACGAGGGCCGTCGAGAAGGCCCGCACCGGTACGCCGACGCTCCTGGCGTAGCTCTCGCCCATCTGGTAGGCCGCCATGGGCTTCGAGAGCAGGAACGCCGCCGCCAGCGCGGGCAGCACCACGCAGGCCGCTGCACCCACATTGGCCCAGGTCATGCCGGAAAAGCTGCCCATCGACCAGTTGTGGAGATTGACGATGTTGGAGTCCTGAGCGAAAGTCACCACGATGTCGGTGACAGCCGAGCAGATATAACCGATCATGATGCCGCAGATGACGAGGATGCTCATCCGCGGCACCCGCCGGGCCACCACCAGCACAAAGGCCATAGCCGCCATCGAGCCTGCAAAGGCGGCGATGATGAGGGTGGCCGAGCCGGTGAGGAGCCCCTGCTGTAAAAACACCACCATCGTCAGGGCCACCGCCAGCTTTGCGCCGCTGGACACGCCCATGACGAAGGGGCCGGCGATGGGGTTGGCGAAGAAGGTCTGCAGGAGGTAGCCTGCAGCCGAGAGGGCCGCACCCAGCAGCACGACCATGACCGCCCGGGGCAGACGAAGCTGGAGCACGATGCCCACGGCCAGCGCATCTTCGCCCCGGCCCAGTAGAGCCGCCGCCACCGCGCCGGGCGTCAGGGACACACTGCCCCAGAACAGGTTGAGTGCAAACAGCACCGCGACCCCCGCTGTGAGGGCGAGGTACGCGAGGCTGAGGCGGCGGGTGGTGGTCATGACAAAGCTCCTTTTATACGATGCGCTGTAAGAAACGGAGGGACGCCGGGTCGGGCGAGCCCTCGGTGAAAACGAGGTTCATATCCGAGATAAGGTCGGCCAGCTCCATGCTCTGCTGAAAGAGGCTCTGGGCCGTACACCAGCAGTCGCCGGACTGGACGGCCTTGAAATCCGCCAGCATCGGGCATTTTTCGATGAGCTGGTCACGGGTCTCCATCACGCCCTCGATGGTACTGTTGTAGATGAGGACGTCGGCGTCTTTGGCCCGGGCATAGAAGGTCTCCAGCGGCAGTTTGATGGTGGACTGGGCCGACGTCTCCCCCTCGAGGTCGTCGAAGATGTAGACGCCGCCGGCCATCCCCACCATCTGGGCCACATAGTCGCTGGTGCGGCGGACGGTGATGAGGTTATTTGTGGTGATGGAGAAGAAGGCCACGGTCTTGCCCGTGTTCTCCTGCTCGAGGATAGGGGCCACCTGCTCCACCTTCTGGCGAAAGACCTCTTCCGCCATCTCAGTCTTATTCAGCAGGATGCCGTAGAGCTTGAGCCACTCCATCCGGGCCAGCGGGCCGCTCTCGTAGCTCGAGCGCTCCACGAGGACCGGCACGCCGAACTTTTCCAGCTGCTCCTTGACCTCGGGGTCGTGGAGCACCATGGTGTTCTCGATGGCGAGGGTGCAGCCGGCGGCAAGGATGCGCTCATAGTCCGGGGCGCTGTACTTGCCCGCGTAGGCGATGCGGCCCTCCTGCATGGCCTGTTTGGCCTCTTCCACATACCAGCCCTCGGCCTTCGTGCCGGAGAGGGCGATGCTGTCCAGAGCGTCCAGATGAACGAAGAGGTCCATCACCGAAGTGGAGACGAGATAAATATGATCCAGCGGCTGGCGCAGCAGAACGACGTCCTCGGGCAGGTCGTCCACCTCGGCGGCCCCCTCGGGGACGACGAGGAACCGCCCGGCGTCCGGGATGTCGATCATCACATAGCCGCCCTCATAGCAGTCGGCGGAAAACTGGGCGGCATAGTCCAGCGGATAGCTGTGATCGAACACGAGGGATGCTGTATTGGCCGGGGCGGTCTTGTGCTGCCCGCAGCCCGCAAGGGCAAGGGCGGCGGCAGGCAGGGCTTTCAGGAAATTGCGGCGTTTCATCGTTACTTTGCCTCGATCAGGGATGCAGAGGCGAAGGTCAGCGTATACTCGATCTCATGCGGGGTGCTCATGGCGACGGTATCGCCCACCACATCCAGCGGGGTGTCGAGAGCAGTGACGGGGATCTCGAAGGTAGAGTTGCCCTCGGTGTTGGTGGGCAGATACTTCTCGCCGTCCACCAGCATATAGTCGTAGTTGGGGCTGGACCAGACGATGGTGGCGGTCATCCTGCCGTCGGCCACGGTCAGGGCCGCAGGGCTGTCCACGGTGGCACGGCCGGAGCCGCCCTCGAGGGTCACATCACAGGTGTAGGTGCCGTCGGCAGGTGCTTCCGCCGCAGCAGGCTGGGCGTTGGCGACACGGACGGTATGGTCGTACCACTTGCCCTTGGAGCCGAGGATGGCCAGCTGGAAGTCCTTGTCCAGAGCCTCCACCGGGATGTCGAAGCCGTAGACCTCATCGGAAAGGCCGTCGCTGTAGGTGACGGTGTCGGTGGTGGGCTGGAGCCAGTCCCCCTCGTGGGCCTCGGCGTCAGCGGCCATGCCGACGTAGAGGTTGACGATTTTCTTGGAGACGAGGCTGACGTGGAAGGTCATCTGACCGTCCTTCACAGTCAGGGTCCCCTTGCCGTCGTTGGCCTCGTTGGCATGGAACATGGAGCTGTCGGTGTCAAATTCGGCGGTGTAGACGCCGTCGGGCAGAGCGGCCTCTGCCGCCGGTTCGGAAGCTGCCTCGCTCACGGCGGAGGAAGCCGCAGCCTCGGAGGAAGCGGCAGAGCTGGCCGGGGTGCCGGATGCGCCGCAGCCGGTGAGCGAACCAGCCAGCACAGCACCGGCCAGCAGAAGAGCAAATTTATGGTTCAGTTTCATGATGATATACCTCGAAGTATCTATTTTACAGAAAAGATTATAACACGCAATGGCCCGAATTCAAAGCAGGCCGAAAAAGAAATTGCCCGAAAAGGCACTCCTTTCCGGGCAATCATAAACTTATGCTCAGCCGTTCAGGGAATCGACAGCGGCCTTGGTGTGTGCGACGTAGAGCTGCTGGATGTCAGCGACCTCGCCCAGACCGGCGATCTGGCAATCGACAGAGTCGAATTCGCCGGAGGCCTCGAACTGGCTCTTCCAGGAATCCTCGTCGTCGCCAGCCATATCGTTGTTGGCGTGGTCGCCTGCAACGACCATCAGGGGACGCAGGACGACCTTGGTGTAACCGGCGGCCTTGACAGCCTCGATGACGTTCTCGCAGGCAGTCTCCTCCGGCTCACCCTCGACGGTGCCGATAAAGACGTTCTTGTAGCCCAGAGCGTTCATCTGAGACTGCATCTGGGTGTAGCTCACCTTTGCGGTGTGAGAGGTGCCGTGGCCCATGAAGACGAAAGCGGTGCCGTCCTCAGCAGCAGCGTCCAGACTGTCGAAACCGGCGGTCTTGACGGCCTCGGCGGTGATGGCCTTGGCGACAGCTTCCTTGTCGGCGTTGATGACGGTGGCATCGCTGCCCACCTCGCCCAGCAGAGGCTCGGCGATGGCGACGGACTCGAACTTATCGCGGTAGCTGTCCACCATCTCCATCATCTCGTCGTACTCAGCGCCATGCATCAGATGGGTGGGCTGGACGACCAGATTCTTCACGCCGTTGGCAACAGCGCGCTCCAGAGCCTGCTCCATGTTGTCGATCTTCTCGCCGTCACGGGCCTGAACATGGTTGATGATGATCTGTGCGGTGAAGGCGCGGCGGACAGACCAGTCGGGATATGCGGCCTGGATGGCGTCCTCGATGCCCTTGATGTCCGCTGCGCGGCTGTCGTTGAACGAGGTGCCGAAGCTGACGACCAGGATCTCGTTGTCGCCGATGTTGTCCTGGTTGCGGGCGTCGTCCTTAGAGGCGTCGCCGGTGTCGCGGCCAAAGTACTCGGGGCTTGCCTCTTCGCCCTCGACCATCTCCTTCTGAGCGTCGGTCAGAGCGTCCCATGCGGCCTTGGCGGCCTCACACTGAGCGTCGGTATTCTCGTTGCGCTCCTGCACATAGATGGCGTCGATGAGGTCCGCCACATTCTTTGCTGCCATTTCATCAGCCTCCTCGCTGCTCACCTCGCTGGCGGCAGCAGAGCTTGCGGCGGTACTGCTGGCGGCAGTGGAAGAAGATGCACCGCAGCCGGTGAGCACACCGGCACACAGGGCCAGTGCGGCGGCAGCGGCGGTGACGCGCTGCCAGTTCTTGTTGGTTGCCTTACGCATTGTTTGAGTCCTTTCTGTTGTGTGGAATGTACTTTTCCGATAGAAAGGGTACGAAACGGGGGGTCAGCTCAAACGAAAAAAGAGCCTTTTCACCGCGCGGAAGGCACAGCAAAAAGACCCTTTGAACTTTCGGGCTTTTTGGTACGACCAATTCCTCGTGATCCGGAGCCGGACGCTCCTGTACCAACAGCGGGCAGGTTTCCTGACTGAAAGCTCACCGCCCGCTGCCGCCTTCCCAGAGGCAAAGCCTCCAGTGACCGGCGCTGAGCGCCAAGGCAGCGGACTCCCTTATCACAGTGACGAGATCGCGCGGGACTCGCACCCGCTTCCCTTTTACCCTCCCGGCCGGGGACGAAGCCCCGGCGGCAGGCACCTGCTGTTTTCTATTCAGACGAGGTGAAGTATACCACACTCCGCCCTAAAATGCAATATCTCAGCCCTCCTGCGGCACGGTCCAGACCATGCCCAGCGCTTCGAGCTTTGCGATGCGCTCTGACGTCAGCTTTTTCTCGGCACAGGCGTAGTTTTCGCGCATCCGGCGGACCCAGTCGCCGAGGCAGAAGCCGTCTTCGGTCTTATAGTTCACCGGCACCAGCAGATTGCCGTGGGCGGCGCAGTATTCTTCGGCACGGCGGAACGCCCCGGCCCACTTGGCCTCCCGGGCGTCCCACTGCATCCCGATGGCGTCCAGCAGAGCGATATGCTCCGGCGTCACCTGGAACGAGCCGGGCCGGGCCTTGCGGGCAGCCCGGAGGTTCGAGATCCAGACGCCCAGACGGAAGCCGTTCTCGTCTACGTATCCGGCAGGCACAAGGAGGCTGCCCTTCTTCTCGGCGTAGAGCCTGGCGCTCTGGTAGTTATCCAGCCAGTTCTGTTCCCGCACGCTGCACGCGGGCGGCACCGGGGCGCTGAGGCGTCGGCCTTTTTCGCCCTTGAACAGCTCTTTCAGGGCCGCGCGGCGCTCGGCGGAGAGCTTTTTGCCCTCCCGCAGCATCTGCTTCTGACGGGACAGCCAGCTGCCCAGCCAGATGCCGTCCTCCGTCCGGTACTGGGCCGGAACGGCCAGACTGCCGTGCTCCTTTTTGTATTCCACGGCCAGCTCGTAGCGGTGCTGCCACGAGTCGGTCTTTTCCCAATTCATGCCCAGCTCGTCCAGCAGAGCTTTCCGCTCCGGCGTCACCCGGGCGCTGCTGCGCTCGGGGTTCTGCCATGCGTACCGCTGGCGGGACACCCACTTGCCCAGCAGGATGCCGTCTTCGTCGATGTACTCGGTGGAAACGTCGAGGTTCCCGTGGGCGGCGTGGTACTTCACGGCGGCCTCGTAGGCGGTCTGCCACTTGCGGTCGTTCCGGTTCGTCCAGTCCACTCCCAGCGCTTCCAGCTTTTCGATTTGGGCGTCGGTCAGCACACCTTCTTTATAAGCGGCACGCTGACTGCCCAGCCAGACGCCCAGCGCCATGCCGTCCGGCGTGACATACTTGACGGGAATTTCCAGCGTGTGATTTTCCAGATAATACTGGACGGCGGCGGCATAGCTCTTCTCCCAGAGGATGCTGCCGGTGTCCCACACCATGCCCAGTGCCTCGAGGCGCTCGACGCGGTCTGACGGCAGGTTCCCGCCCAGATAGCGCTGGCGGTTATAGACGATCCACTCGCCCAGCGCAAAGCCGTCCTTATCCTTATAATGGACCGGCACCAGCAGGTCGCTGTGGCTGTCGCGGTACCGCCGGGCCGAAGCACAGCCGTTCTCCCACGCCAGCTCGAGCCGCTTTTGCCAGTTCATGCCGATTTTGTCCAGCCGGGCAACCTGCGCGGCGGTGAGGCGTCCCTTTTTCTTTCCGGCCCGGACAAGGCGCTGGTTTTCCAGCCAGCGGCCCACGGCCACGCCCCCGAAGCTGTAGGAGCGAGGCACGTCCAGCGTCTTTCCCTCTGCCGTCATCTGCTTTGCGGCGGCATAATAGCGCTCCCAGTCGGAGTCCAGCGCGCGGCGGAGCTGCCGGTAAGCCCGGCGGCAGGCAGAAAGGGGCTCTTCCTGCGGGAAGGCTTCTGCCCCCGCCGCGCTGCACTCCTTCCGCAGCTGCTGCACACAGGTCAGCGCCTCAAAGGCCGCGCTCAGCTCTGCCACCGGCACACTGCCGCAGGCCGCAAGGGCGCGGGCCAGCATCTGTCGGTATGCGGTCGGTTCAGCGCTGCGGCGCACCAGCACCACGCCCGAGATCCCGGCCAGAGGAGCCTGCACCGCCGGGCCGTTGGCACAGACCAGCAGCCGGAGGGTGGCCGCTTCATCGGCCGCAAAGCCTTCTGCATCCTTATAAATATGTGTTCCTGCACCAAACAGCTTCTCGGCCTGCTCTGCGGTCTGCGCCGCCGCTGCATCATCCTCGCAGAGGACGAGGCAGCGCCCGGCAGCATCCGGGAGCCACTGCGCCAGCAGCTGTTCCACCGGCGGAAGCTTCTCTACGGCGAGGCTCAGAGCCTGATATTTCTCGGCGTTGGGGTCAGGGCAGCCCGGCAGATGGAGGTTCTTCACCTCAGCACGGAGGCGGGCCATCGCATCTTCCAGCGGCCAGAGCAGGGCCGTATAGGAGGCCGGCATGGGCAGCAGACCCTCGGCCATCGCCCCGCCCAGCGCCAGCGGCTCCACAATGGCGTCGGCCAGCATCTCCTCGGCAGCGCGGCAGCTGTCGCCCGGGGCGTCCGGCTCCCCCAGAGCCAGCAGCTTTGCCCCCGGGCAGAGGCGAAACAGAGGCTGGACACAGTCGGTCCAGTCCTTTGCGCTCATCTCCCTCCAGCCGTCCAGTACCAGCAGGCCGGGCCGGAACTCAGCCAGCGCCACCCAGCCCAGCGCATTCTGCACGGCCAGCTGCTCGCAGCTCATCAGCCGCACCCGGCCGCCCAGCGTCCGGCCCAGCCGCTTTGTCAGGGCGCGGCGCAGTTCCAGACGGGCAGCGCAGGACACCACCCAGAGCACGCGCATCTCGGGGTGGGCGTCCAGCAGCTCCCACATGATGCAGCCTTTGCCCGTACCCGCCGGACGCACCAGCGCAGCACAGTTTTTCTGCTGCAGTCCAGCCTCCACTGCACGGCAGGCTGTTTTATTTGAATCATCTACCAAAATCGACATATCTTATCCTTTCTGCCCCTTCCGAGGGTTCAGAAATTCGCTTTTTCTGCAAAAAAGAAACGCGCCTGCGCAAAGCTGGCTTTCCTGCCTGCGCTGCGCCTGCGTTTTTCTGCAAAAATGTTACTTTCATGCTCTATTTTTATCATAAAAGTTTATTTCTTGTCAAGATGATTTGCGCAGATTTTTCCAAATAATTTTACATTCCCTTTTTCCGGGAATTCCGGGACCGTTCCCTGCTGCCCGTTGACGGCGGGGACAGTTGGTGGTAGACTTTTTTCATCGGCTCCCCTTTTGGCGGGAGACTCCCCTATTTATGATATGTGAGGTAATCGATATGAACATCATCAGCACCGAAAAAGCTCCCGGCGCCATCGGCCCCTACTCTCAGGGCTACACCGTGGGCGGTCTCGTCTTCACCTCCGGCCAGATCCCGGTAGACCCCGCCACCGGCGCAGTCGCCGAGGGCATCGCCGCACAGGCTGACCAGAGCTGCCGCAATGTGGGCGCTATCCTCGAAGCTGCCGGCGTGGGCTTTGACAAGGTGGTCAAGACCACCTGCTTCCTGGACGACATCGCCGACTTTGCCGCTTTCAACGAGGTGTACGCCAGGTATTTCACCTCCAAGCCCGCCCGCAGCTGCGTGGCCGTGAAAGACCTGCCCAAGGGCGTGCTCTGTGAGATCGAAGCCATCGCTGAGGCCTAAGCCGCCTTTTCAGCACAAAGAGGGGCCGTCTGCACTCCATTCCGGGTGCGGACGGCCCCTTTTGTCTGCCTTCGATTCCAGTTTTTCATGCTGGCTAACTTTCCCAGCCGGAGAAATTGACTTCGTTTTTTGCTTTTGTTACAATAGAATCGAACTATTGTAAAAGATTTCCGGTCAAATTTGAAAGAGAGGTCCCTGCCCATGTCCAATTCCCGTGTTGAAAGCCACCGCCGCGCCGAATTGCGCAACAAGATCATCAGCACAGCCACCCTGCTCGAGATCCTGTTGTCCGGCCTCGTCCTCATCGGCCTGCTGCTGTCGATGGTGCCGCTGCTGCAGTGGATGCCCGGCCTGCTGTTCGACGGCAACGACGTCGAGGTGAGCATCTTCTTACAGCGGGCGCTGGACATCGTCATCGGCATCGAGTTCATCAAGATGCTGGCCAAGCACAGCCCCGGTTCCAGCCTCGAAGTGCTGCTCTACGCCATCGCCCGCCACATGGTGGTGGGGCACGAGTCCGCCATGGAGAACCTGCTGAGCGTGAGCGCCATCGCCCTCATCTTCATCGTGCGGAGGTTCTTCTTCGTGCCGGCCTTCGGCGCTCATCTGCCCGACGGCCACCCCGCACCCGACCTTTCCCCCAGCCAGAGCGGCATCCCGTCAGAGGAATTCGCCGCCCGGCTGCGCAAGCACCTGCATCATGACGATACCAACACGGAGCTTGAAGTCGCCATCGAAGACCCCAAGTACGAGGACAACACCGACACGCTGCTGGAAGCAGACCCGGAATGATCCTGACAAGTAAAATGCCCCGCAGGACGCTCGTCGAGAGCTGCCTGCGGGGCATTTTTTATGCTTAGTTGCTCTTGTGCTTCTGGCCGAAACGGTACTCCTTGCCGTCCCGGATGCGCTGGATGTTGGAACGGTGCATCCAGATGACCATGCCGCCCATGATGGCAGCGCCGACCGTGCAGACCACCACGTCCTGAGTCGGCAGGCCGCGCATGAGGCTGTACACCAGCGTCAGGACCGGGTAGGCCGCGGCCATGGTGATGCTGCCCAGCGACACCATGCCGGTGGGGACCAGGCAGACGAGGAAGATGAGTGCCAGCACCGGCAGCAGCACCGGCTGGACTGCCAGAATGGCACCGGCAGCCACCAGCACACCCTTGCCGCCCTTGAAGCCGAAGTAGATGGGCTTGGAGTGGCCCACCACGGCGAGGATGGCGGCGAGGTAGACGCCCAGATAGGGCGAGACGGCAGCGTCGGCGGGCAGATGGCCGAACAGCCACCGGCCAAGGCAGACGGCCACGACGCCCTTGAGCACATCGCCCACCGCCGTGAGGGCAGCGGCCTTCTTGCCGAAGGTGCGCAGCATGTTGGTCATACCGGCAGCGCCCGAGCCGTGAGTGCGGACGTCGTCATGGTACAGATACTTGCTGACGAGGATGCCGGTGTCCACGCTGCCCAGCAGATAGGCTTCGGCAGCGACCGCCAGCACAATGAGAAATGCGGTCATAGAACCAGTCTCCCTTCCTTATACGTCCTTCGCGCCCACTTCGCCGGAGCCGCGCTCACGCACGACAAGGCGGATGGGGGTGTGCTCCAGACCGAAGTTCTCGCGGATCTGGTTGATGATATACCGCTGATAGCTGAAGTGGAACAGGTGCTTTGCGTTGACGAAGGCCACGAATGTCGGCGGACGGGTGGAAGCCTGAGTCAGGTAGAATATCTTCAGGCGGCGGCCCTTGTCGCTGGGCGGCTGCATCCGAGCGGTGGCACGGGCCAGCATCTCATTCAGCACACCGGTGGGTACGCGGGCACCGTTCTGGCTGTCCACGTCGCGGATGAGCTGCATCAGCTTGTTGACGTTGTAGCCGGTCTGGGCCGAGATGAAGATGATGGGAGCGTAGCCCATGAAGCTGAAGCACTCGGCATAGCCCCGGCGCTGCAGTTCCATGGTGTTGGTCTCCTTGCCCTCCACGGCGTCCCACTTGTTGACGACGATGATGCAGGCCTTGCCCTGGTCGTGGGCGTAGCCGGCCACCTTGCTGTCCTGCTCGGTGAAGCCGACGGTGGCGTCCACGAGGATGAGGGCCACGCGGCTGCGCTCGACGGCGGCCAGTGCGCGGACGACCATGTAGCGCTCAAGGCCGTCGGTGATGTTGCTGCGCTTGCGCAGACCGGCGGTATCGGTGAAGATGAACTTGCCGTAAGCGTTGTCCACGGGGGTATCGATGGCGTCGCGGGTAGTGCCGGCCTCGTTGGCCACGATCATGCGGTTCTCACCGAGGATGCGGTTGGTCAGGCTGGACTTGCCCACGTTGGGGCGGCCGATGATGGCGACGGGGATGCGGTCTTCCTCCACGACGGTCTCGCTGAAATCGAGGTGGGCGCAGACAGCGTCCAGCAGGTCGCCGGTGCCGTGGCCGTGGACGGACGAGATGGGCATGACTTCGTCGAAGCCGAGGTTATAGAACTCGTAGAGCTCCATGGGGGTCTCGCCCACGTTGTCGCATTTGTTGACGGCGAGGATGATGGGCTTGTGGCTGCGGCGCAGCATATGGGCCACGTCCTCGTCGGCGGCGGTCAGGCCGTTGCGCACGTCCACCACCATGATGATGCAGTCGGCGGTGTCGATGGCGATCTGGGCCTGCTCGCGCATGTGGGCCAGAATGCCCTCGGTGGCCTTGGGCTCGATGCCGCCGGTATCCACCAGCAGGAACTCGTGGCCGCTCCACTCGCAGTTGGCAAAGATGCGGTCGCGGGTGATGCCCGGGGTATCCTCCACGATGGCCAGACGCTGGCCGCAGAGCTTATTGAACAGGGTGGACTTGCCCACGTTGGGGCGGCCCACCACAGCAACGATCGGTTTGCTCATAGGGGGTTCCTCCTTTCACAAAAGGGGTAAAATTACGGTCTTCTCCGGCGGGCGATATGCAGGCCGCTGCGCAGCAGGGCCTTGGCCTCGTCGCCGCCGCTGGTGGGCAGGACTTCCACCTTCACGCCGAGCCGCTGGCCCAGCTGCTCGATGGTCATATCATCGAGGAAGGTGTCCTTCTCCTCCCGCAGCATCACGGCAGGCACGCCCAGGGTACCGCTGGACAGCCGGCCCTCGCACTGAGCGATGATGTCGGTCGCCGTGACGAGGCCCGCCACGCCGACGTTGCCGCCGAAGAAGTTGTTTTTGATGGGATGCACTTTTACTTCTATCATGGGGTACTGGCGGCGCAGCTCGTCCATCATCTCGGTGATGAGGGGCGCGGCCATGGTGCCGGTGACGACATCCATCTTTTTGGTGCCATAGATGCGGTGGGGCTTTTCCAGCTCGGCCAGAAATTCCTCCCGGAAGAGGCTCATCATGCCCACGCCGTTTTCCAGCTGGTCGTAGTCCTCATAGAACTCCGGCTCCGGGATGGGGCGGCCGGCCTTGAGGTACCACTCATCGCTGGGGTAGATGATGCGCTTGCCGTGGCGGCGCTTGCACTCGTCGCCGAACTCTTCCATGATGTCGATGACGGCGGCGCTGGTCTCAGCGTCGTAGGGCGTCTGCTTGAAGAGGTTCTGGCGGTAATCCGTCACGCCGCAGGGGACTGCCGCCACGCTCTGCACCATCGGGGTCAGCTCCAGCAGGTCGGTGAGGGTGCGGCGGAGCTCATCGCCGTCGTTGATGCCCCGGCAGAGCACCAGCTGGCAGTTGACGGCGATGCCGCCCTCCACCAGACGGGGCAGGTACTTCAGCACCTCGCCGCCCCGTTTATTCGCCAGCATCCGCACGCGAAGCTGGGGATTGGTGGTGTGGACCGAGATGTTGATGGGCGAGATATGCATCTTGATGATGCGGTCGATCTCGTGGTCCTGCATGTTGGTCATGGTGATATAGTTGCCGAACAAAAAGGACAGGCGCTCGTCGTCGTCCTTGAAGTAGAGGCTCTCACGCATTCCCGGGGGCAGCTGGTCAATGAAGCAGAACATGCAGTGGTTGGAGCAGGAGTGCTTCTGGTCGCCCAGATAGGTGGAGAAGTCGCAGCCGAAGGGGCCGCGCTCTTCCCGCCGGACGTCCCACTCCCGGATGCCGTCCGCCACTCTCGCTTTGAGGTGGAAGCTCTTGCTGTCGGTATAAAAATCATAGTCCAGCGTGTCGTTCAGCTCGTTGCCGTCCACGCTCAGCAGCTCGTCGCCGCCAGCGAGGCCGAGGGCTTCCGCCTCGCTGCCCGCGTCCACGCGGTCGATCCTGATGGCCATGCTTTCACCTCACAATTTCGTTTTCAAGACAAAGCAAGAAGGGGAAGGCATTGCGCCCTCCCCTTCTGTACATAACACCAATGTGCCACCAATTCTGCGCAAATTAGCCCTTCTTGATGACTTCCTCGCCCTTGTAGTAACCGCAGTTGCCACATGCCTGGTGGGGGAGCTTCAGAGAGCCGCAGTTGCTGCACTTGACCAGTGCGGGGGCCTCCAGCTTCCAAACATTGCTGCGACGCTTGTCGCGGCGGGCCTTGGAAAGATGTCTCTTAGGTACTGCCATATTTTTGCACCTCCTTGATGGGTTTCTCAGTTCAGCAGTGATTTGAGTATCGCTAGCCTTGCGTCTGCGGGTTCGGCCTCAGCTTCTGCCGGAGGGCAGGTACATTCGGCCATCTTCTTCCCGCACCGGGGACACAAGCCCGGGCAGTCAGCGCTGCAAAGCAGCACCGTCGGTATCTGGAACATAAATTCCTGACAGAGCCATTCGTCCACATCCAGATGTCCTTTTTCGTTGAGGGGCAGGTCGAAATCCGGGTCGTCCAGATCACGCTCCCTGACCGTCCACTCTGCTTGCACCGTCTCTTCCCGTTCGACGGGGTCGAGGCAGCGGGCGCACTCTCCGTGCACCAATGCGTTTGCCCGCAGCGTCATCCGGATCTCCTCGCCATCCGGCACCGCCTCAAAGCGGGCCGTCACAGGCTGCTCGATCCTTGCACCGGCAAAATCCTTTGCAGACAAATCACACTGAAACTCTGCGGCGTAAGGTTTCGTGCCGGATACGATAAACTTTCTCAGGTCAAATTGCATAGTACACCTCATAAAAGGCTGCTTTGTTAGTATAGCGCCAAAGCTTTCCTTTGTCAACACCAAAACAGGCAGAAAACCGAAAAAATTTCAAATTCTCCGGTTTCCTGCCTGTCTGGGATGCTTCAAATCAGAAATTTCAGAGTTATTTTACAGGTACTTCTTCACATCGTGGGGCAGAGCAGCCTCGTCAGCGCTGACAGTGACGGTGACCTTGATGGAGTCGCCAGCGGCAGCAGCGATCTCGTCCAGAACGACGCCCAGACGGTTGATGTCGTGATCCAGCACCTTCAGGATGCCGTCGATGTACAGGTCAGTGATGTCATAATTGCTTGCCAGCAGGCCGGCCACGAAGCCGTACAGCATCTCGCCGCCGGCGATCTTGTACTCGTCCAGGTCGATGAGACGGGCGGCGTTGGGGACCTCATAGGTCAGCTTCATGCCCTTCTCGACGACAACGACGTTGCCCTTGGAGGTCTTGACCGAATCATTGATCATGTCGATCATAGCCTTGGTCTTACCGGAGCCTTTGGTGCCAACAATCAGTTTAATCATAGTTCTGTCCTCCTGTATTTTCCACGCCTCACGGCGGGAGATCGTTTTTTGTTCCGCTTGCTCTTACTTCAGCTTTGCTTCCAGCTCGGCGGTCAGGTTCTCATAACCCGGCTTGCCCAGCAGAGCGAACATGTTCTTCTTATAGCTCTCGACGCCCGGCTGGTTGAACGGGTTGACGCTCAGCAGGTAGCCGCTGCAGGCGCAGGCACGCCAGAAGAAGTAGATGAGGTAGCCCACATTATAAGCGGACAGGTCGTCCACCTCGATGACCACCTCCGGCACGCCGCCGTCGGTGTGGGCGAGGATAGTTCCTTCCATAGCCTTGCGGTTGACCACGCTCATGTTCTGGTCAGCCAGGAAGTTCAGGCCGTCGAAGTTGCCCTCCAGCTTGTCGATGAAGAGGTCCTGTGCGGGCTTCTTGACATCCACGATGGTCTCGAACATGGTGCGGGAGCCTTCCTGGATGAACTGACCCATGGAGTGCAGGTCGGTGGAGAAGATGCAGCTTGCGGGGAACAGACCCTTGTTGTCCTTGCCCTCGCTTTCACCGAACAGCTGCTTGTACCACTCGTTCATGAGGGTGAAGTTCGGCTCATAGCACTCGAGGATCTCGATGCTCTTGCCCTTGCGGTACAGGATGTTGCGGATGGCCGCATACTTGTAGGCGTCGTTGTCGGGGCTGAGCACGGAGAAGCGCTCCATCGCGTCGGCTGCGCCCTTCATGACGTCGTCGATGCTGATGCCGGCAGCAGCGATGGGCAGCAGGCCCACAGCGGAAAGGACGGAGTAGCGGCCGCCGACATCGTCGGGGACGACGAAGGTGGGCCAGCCCTGCGCGTCAGCCAGCTGCTTGAGGGTACCCTTGGCGCGGTCGGTGGTGGCGTAGATGCGCTTGTTGGCTTCTTCCACGCCCATCTCGTCTTCCAGCAGCTTGCGCAGCACACGGAAGGCCAGAGAGGTCTCGGTGGTGGTGCCGGACTTGGAGATGACGTTGATGGAGAAGCGCTTGCCCTTGCACAGCGCGATGATGTCATTCAGATAGGTGGGGCTGATGCTGTTGCCGCAGAAGTAGATCTTCAGGCCGTTGTCCAGCTCGTTGTGGTACATCCCCTTGACGGCTTCGATGACGGCGCGTGCGCCCAGATAGCTGCCGCCGATGCCGGCGACCACCAGAACGTCGGAATCCTCACGGATCTTGGCAGCAGCTGCCTTGATGCGCTCAAACTCTTCCTTATCATAATCACGGGGCAGATACATCCAGCCCAGGAAGTCGCTGCCGGGGCCGTTCTTGGCCTCCAGCTGCTTGTGAGCTGCTTCCACCTGGGGATAGATGGCTGCATATTCCTCTTCGCTGATAAAGCCGGAGAGGTGTTTCGTGTTCAGTGCAACACTCATTGTATTCGAACCTCCAAACGATTTGCCGGGCACTTTGCCCTGCGAGGAACTAGTCTTGGTATAAGTGTACCGTTCCCTCCGGGCAAAGTCAAGGTCAAAATCCTTGGATTTCATACAATTTTAATAGTGTTTTTTTGTTTCTTCATCCAGAATTGTTCACACAGCCAGTTCCTTCTGGTGCCCATTTCCGCACTTTTGAACGCTGAAGCGCCGTTTCACCCATTTTGCCCGGTCAGTGCGCCCCACAGCAGGCCCAGCGCCGTGCCAAAATCCATCTCCGGCGCATCGGCCGCCGCGCAGATGTCGTACTCGCCCAGCACACTCTCCCCGGCCAGGATGCGCACCATGCCAACGGCCTGGCCCTGCCGCACCGGTGCATCCAGCTCGTCGGGCAGGGTGAGCTGCGCGGTGAGCTCGGCCGCGCTCTCCTTCGGCATCAGGATGCTTTCCGGCAGGGCGGAATATTCCAGTGGCACGCTCTCCTCGGCGCTGCCCTTTACCTTTATAAGGAGAGGCCGGTCTTCCATGGCGGGCAGCGGGGCCGCGCGCCATGCCGCAAAACCATAGTCCAGCAGGGTGGCAGCCGCTTCGAACCGGTCTTTGCTGGAGGGTGCCCCCAGCACCACGGCGATCAGGTTCAGCCCGTCGCGGGTGGCGCTGGCGCTGATGCACACCCCCGCCCCGCTGGTGGTGCCGGTCTTCAGACCGGTGATGCCGTTATACCGCCGCAGCATCTTGTTGGTGTTCACCAGCTGGGTGGCCCCGCCCCGCAGGGTGTCGGTCCAGATGCCGGTATAGTGCAGCACCTCCGGGCAGGTGGTCAAAATCTGGCGGCTCATGATGGCCACATCCCGGGCCGTGGAAAGGTGGCCTTCGGTATCCAGCCCGCAGGCGTTGTGGAAGGTGGTGTTCGTCATGCCCAGCTCGGCGGCGCGGTCGTTCATCATCTGGACAAAACCCTGTTCGCTGCCGCCCACCAGCTCCGCCACCGCAACGGCGGCGTCGTTGGCCGAGGACACGCAGATGGCCTTGATCATCTCATCCAGCGTGAACTGCTCGCCGGGTTCCAGCCAGATCTGGCTGCCGCCCATGTGGTAGGCGTGCTCGCTCACCGGCACAAGTGTGTCCAGCGTCAGCCGCCCGTCGTGGATGGCCTCAAAAGTGAGCAGCAGGGTCATCACCTTGGTGATGGAGGCAATGGGCATCTGCTGGTCGGCATTTTTTTCATATAAAACGGTGCCGGTGTCCTGGTCGATCAGGCAGACCGCGCGGCAGTTGAGGGTCAAGTCCGGCTGCGCCGCCGTGAGCGCGGCGGGCTGCATTTCTTCCCCGGCTACGGCCGTCTGCGCGGCGGCCGGTGCTTCCACCCACCGCAGGCCGCTGTCCTGTGCTGTGCCGAATGCCAGCGCAAACAGCCAGAAGCAGATCGTCCCCGCACACAAAAGTGCCAGATCCTTCCGTTCCATTTCCGTCCCTCCCCGCGCGAAGTCTCTTGCTGTTACTGTATGCAGTGGTCTCTTCAGGCATGCCGCTCGTCAATTTCGCCGTACTATTTTTCACATTATGTTTATTTTCTGTTAACTTTGGTACCAATTCCTTGACTTTGCACGGAAAAAGTTGTAAATTTGAACTGTCCCCAGAAGGGAGCAAACCCAGTTTCATACAATCATGCAATCACAAGGAGGGTCTCATTATGAATCTTTCCCGCCGTAACTTTATGAAGATCGCCGGTCTGTCCGCTGCTGCTGTTGCAGGTGCCGCCCTGTTCACCGGCTGCTCCGGTCAGCTCATGCTGCCCGTCCGGTTCTCTGCTACCGTGATCGGTAAAGATATCCAGAAGGCTCTGGACACCAAGCAGTTTTCTGTCGTGGCCAGCCTGAAGCCGGACGCCCAGGAGAACGCCATCAACGCTTTTGTGAGACGTCAGCTTCCCCTGTCTATGTACGAGGTCGATTTCATTGAGCGCAAGACCGATACACTGGACGGCAAGGAGACCGATTATCTGTTCGTTACCCTGAAAAACAGCTAACGGCTCGTCATTCCTTCCTGCAGCTTTGGGACGCGAGATTTTTCGCGTCCCTTTTTGTTTTGACGCACTGCAAAAGACCGGTGTCTCCGTGCAAAAACAGTCTTGCACCCCGGTGGGCTTCTGTTATATAATGAGAAGAAATGCAAAACACCCCCGTTTTTATCGAAAGGATCATTCCTCATGCGAGTTTGTTTTTATACTCTGGGCTGCAAGGTCAACCTGAACGAGACCGGCGCGCTGGAACAGATGTTCCGTTCCAACGGCTTCACCGTCGCGCAGGAAGGCGAACCGGCTGATGTGTTCATCGTGAACAGCTGCACCGTCACCAACTTTGGCGACCAGAAAAGCCGCAAGTGGCTGCGCCGCAAAAAGCGCGAGAACCCCGGCGCGGTCACGGTGCTTACCGGCTGCTACCCGCAGGCTTTCCCGGAGGAAGCCGCCCAGTTCACCGAGGCCGACCTTGTGTGCGGCAACGGCGACCGCAAGGCCATTTTGGATAACGTTCTCAAGCTGCTGGACGGCCATGAGCGCATTGTGGCCATCACGCCCCACCAGCGCGGCGAAAAATTTGAAGAGCTGCCCGTGGAGCGGTTCGAGACCCACACCCGTGCCTTTATCAAGGTAGAGGACGGCTGCAACCGTCAGTGCGCCTACTGCGTCATTCCCCGCGCCCGCGGCCCGGTGCGCAGCCGCGACGAAACCAGCATCCTAGCCGAACTGCGCCAGCTGGCGGCTTCCGGCTACCGCGAGGTGGTGCTCAGTGCCATCTCCCTGCCCAGCTATGGTCTGGATACCGGCACCAACCTTGTGGAGCTGGTGGAGCACTGTGCTCAGGTGGAGGGCATCCAGCGCATCCGTCTGGGCAGTCTGGACCCGGATATGCTCACGCCGGAGTTCATCACCCGCCTTGCCGCCGTGGAAAAGCTCTGCCCGCAGTTCCACCTGAGCCTGCAGAGCGGCTGCACTGCCACCCTGCGCCGGATGCGCCGCGTGTACACCGCCGAGCAGTATGCACAGGTGGTGGACCAGCTGCGCGCCGCCTACGGTGCGCGCCCGGTCAGCTTTACCACCGACTGCATCTGCGGCTTCCCCGGCGAGACGCAGGCCGATTTTGAAGAGAGCTGCGAATTCCTCAAGAAGATCGGCTTTCTCAAGGTGCATGTGTTCCCCTACTCCCGCCGCAGCGGCACCCCGGCCTACGATTTTCCGGAGCAGGTGCACGAGCGGGAAAAGCAGGAGCGCAGCCGCGTGATGAACGGCATTGCCGAGGAGGTGCGCCGCGAAGTGCTGGCCGCCTATGTGGGCACCGAGGACGATGTGCTGCTGGAGACCCCGCTTTCCGGCACGCTGTTCACCGGCTACACCCGGCTGTACATTCCGGTGGTGGTGTCCGCCCCCGGCCACGAAAGCGGGCAGATCGTGCATGTACGCTTGGGCGAATACGACGGCGAGCGCGTCCGTGCAGCACTTTGCTGAGTTTACGCGCTTAAAACTGTTGATTCTGTACACGAGGACGAATACAACAAATTTTTAACAAATTTTGCGTTTTATCCCTTTTCATCTGGCACGCTTTATGCTAAAATGAAAGTGGATCATCCCGGGCACAGCGCTGTTTGCAGCAGTGCGTTACCAATGTGCCCTGTAACGCGCCCGCCCTGCGCGGCAGAACGCTGTCGGCAGCCGGGTGCAGCCCGTTTGTTTTTAGCAAAGCAAGGAGAGAATTGGAATGAGTTTCAGAGGAATCAATACCACGGTCATCCAGATCCGCCGTCAGGTGTTCACCGAGGTGGCACGCATGGCTTACGCCAACGTCAAGGGCGAGCAGGCCAACCACCTGATGCGCAAGATCCCCTACACCATCATCCCCGGCGAGGAAGGCAAGCTGCGCAAGGACATCTTCCTGGAGCGCGCCATCGTTGAGGAGCGCGTGCGTCTGGCTATGGGTCTGCCCACCCGCCGCATGGACGAGCACAACAGCGTGGTCTCCGGTCTGGAGGATGCTTCCATCGCCGATAAGTACTATGATCCCCCGCTGGTCAACGTGATCAAGTTTGCCTGCAACCGCTGCCCCGAAAAACTGGTCAAGGTGTCTGACCTGTGTCAGGGCTGCCTTGCACACCCCTGTATGGAAGTGTGCCCCAAGAAGGCGATCACTTGGGAGAGCGGACGTTCCACCATCGATCAGGATAAGTGCATCAAGTGCGGCCGCTGCGTCACCGTCTGCCCCTACAATGCCATCGTCAAGACCGAGCGCCCCTGCGCCGCTGCCTGCGGCATGGGCGCTATCCACTCTGACGAACTGGGCCGTGCCGAGATCGATTACAGCAAGTGCGTATCCTGCGGTCAGTGTCTGGTGAACTGCCCCTTCGGCGCCATTGCCGACAAGGGCCAGATCTATCAGCTCATTCAGGGCTTCAACCGCGGCGACCGCATCTATGCGCTGGTCGCTCCCGCCTTTATCAACCAGTTCCCCTCTCTGGCTTCTACCGGCAAGCTGAAGTCCGCCCTGAAGGCCATCGGCTTCTGTGACGTGGTGGAAGTTGCCATTGGTGCCGACCTGTGCACCGTGGACGAAGCACACGACTTCCTGGAGGAAGTACCCGAGAAGCTGGACTTCATGGCTACCTCCTGCTGCCCGGCATGGAGCATGATGGCAAAGAATGCCTTCCCCGGCCTTGCCAAGAACATCTCCATGACCATGACCCCCATGGTGTTCACCGCCCGCATGA
>ERZ773145.1018-NODE-1018-length-25052-cov-7.185342_pt1 | contig 25052 bp, 24 predicted proteins | sample MGYA00580848_ERZ773145 | MGnify/ENA primary metagenome ERZ773145 (study PRJEB29015, sample SAMEA2737858) | human gut metagenome | biome: human gut; feature: human-associated habitat; material: faeces | place: China | collected 2012 ... | reverse complement strand
TATTGGCGAAAGCAATCCAAGTACGGTTACACTTATTCATAGTCTTATTATTTTGCGAAATACTCAGTCTTCAACCAATAGGCATAAATCGGGTCCTGGAACGAGATTTCACCGGCCTTATTATCCAATATATCATTCTTGATAAGGGCAGCCTTTGAACGGGATATTGAGGTCGTTGAAGAGATTTGATAGCGATGCATCACTTCGGTCGAACTAATGGCCTTTTCTCCAGCTATAAGAGCCTTGAGGTAGTTCAGTTGCTGTGTGGTCAGTGTTTCGGTGATTGTTACAAACAACAGACTTAACTGCTCCATCAATGCTGTGTGCGCCTCACGTACAATCTCAACGGTACATACATCCTTTGTTCTGAGCCATGAAAGCTGTGCCAATTGCTGTGCGTAATATGGATGGTTATCTACGAGCTTTGCAATCAAATGGCTTGCTTCATCGTTTATATTCTTGCCGGTATCAGCGAAACGACTTTTGAAAAATTCTACAAGGCAGGGTGTCTCGATCTTATTAAGAAACATCAGGTTGCCAAACTTGTAGAATGGTTTGGATGAATCGGTAAATACTTCCATCATCATGTGGCGCTTGCTGCCATAGAGACAATAGGCCACACTCTGGTGCAGCTGCCAATGTGAACGCAATTTTTTCTGGAAATAGTCTGGGTCTGTAAATTCTGCGATATTTTGGAACTCATCTACGCAAATCACGATTTTCAGGCCCTTCTTCCTGGCAATCTTTTCGGCAAGATCGAGCACTTCGTCGGGATTACGCTTTACCCCCTCCCAATCAAAATAGATAGTAGAGTCTGTACCGATTGAAATCTTGGGAACAAGATGCGAAAAGAAACTCTTCGCACTCTCGATTGCTTCCTCCCATTTTGTGGAAGTGGCTGCAATTACTTTTTGGGCGAGCAGCGAATAGAAATACTCCTCGCTACGCACATTGAAAAGATCGATATGACAGATTCGGAGGTTGCTGTTCTGCGCCATCGCTAATTTTGCGGCTTTATTTACAAGCGAACTTTTACCCCAGCCACGAGGAGAGATAATAATGGTATTGATTAACGATGTGAAGTACTGGACCAGGTAAGTCGTTTCTTTCTCACGATCACAAAAATCTTTTCCAGTAGCGATTATTCCATAAATAAAAGGAACTTCCATATCACTCTATTTTTGATTGTAGTGCTAATATAGCACAAAAATGTAACTACAAAAAGTGTATATACATTTATTGTAGTATTTTGCTGATTGGTGTTGTCTATACATCAATATCAGGATAAAAGTTGTACAATCATAATGAGTTTCGCTCTCCAGTAAGAAACAATATATTGTTTGTTATAGATGAAATACGAATTCTACGAATAATATAATAGCATTTAATGTCTTAACGTCCAATGATGTGGTCAAGCAGATTACGGTAAGAGTAAATTCGAAAATTTATTCCTGTAACACATCATAAAATAAAGTAAAACCAATAAATTTGTATATTATATGATATATTGAATTATGACAAAAAGTACAATGGGTACCAAGTTGCCAAGAAAACTGGAGCAGAAGATGCAGATAGTAGGAGAACAGATCAGGCTGGCTAGATTGCGCAGAAATCTCAGTATTGCTCAGATTGCCGAACGGGCCACTTGTTCACCTCTTACTGTTTCACGCATAGAGAAGGGTGTACCGACAGTGGCAATTGGTATTTATCTTAGGGTGCTTTATGCACTTCAGCTGGATGACGATATTCTTCTGCTAGCAAAAGAAGATACAATGGGAAAGGCTTTGCAAGATTTGGGCCTTAAAAAACGTGAAAGGGCTTCCCAAAAGAAATAGTTATGAAGAAACTCAGTCAACAATACACGTCTCCAGGCAAGGATATTTTCGGATGTTTTACAGATTCCCTTCTATATAGATGGGAGCGTACATTGATAAATCGTCGGGAACAGATTCAGCACAAGAGGAGAACCTTCTTGTCTGCCATCTTTCACCTTTTTATATCTTGTAGGCATCGAAGACGATACCCGCATGGGAACTTTTCGATTCAAGTAGTCTGTGAATGGGAAGTATATCAATACAAGCGAAGTCCCACGCATACCACCGCTTACAAATATTTGTGAATTGATTACTGCCAGTTCAGATTTAAAGCTGAACGATGGATAGCAATAGTTTGCGTATGGCATAAATCCCATGTAATGAATTGATTGAAGTGCTCACTTCGTTACGTATTATAGTTATTTTGTGTTTAGAGATGCCTGAAATTGAATATTTTTCAATATATTTGTAATTTGTCAAATATTACTAGTGCCTATATGAAAGATGTAAATAGATTAAAGCTGGTTCTTGTTGAGCAGAAAAAAACAGGAAAATGGTTGGCAGAAAAATTAGGCAAGGATCCATCTACTGTATCAAAATGGTGCTCTAACATTACCCAGCCGACATTAGATACATTGGTTAATATTGCTAAGGTATTAGATGTTGATATTAAGGATTTAATAAATGATAAATAATAATCAATATATGAAAAAGCCTGTATTTTCGGGTCATGAATCATTTGCGTGCAAATCACATTGGCTAAAACGCGGATATGATTTTGTACTCGCAGGACGTAAATTTAACAATGAAGATGCGGTTGTGCATCTTGGAGTTGGTAAAAATATGGTTAACTCTATTAAGTTTTGGATGCGGGCATTTGGGCTATTGGAACCAGAAGGAACATTAACTTCATTAGCTCATAAACTTATGAACGATGAAAATGGATATGATCCGTTTTTTGAAGATATAGGTAGCTTATGGCTGTTGCATTTTAATCTTATAAATGAAGATTACGCAACTATTTATAAAAGTACCTTTATAGATTATCATAGACAGCGCAATTTAATTGATAGTATAAAGCTTCTAAACTTCATTAAGCATCTATGCTTTGATGGAACTAGTTATAAGAATCTCTATAATGAGAACACAGTTAAGCGTGATATAGGAGTTTTATTCCATAACTATTGTAGTCATAGTAATGGAAGTATTGAAGAGTCGAATATGCTGCTGGCTCCGCTAAACCTTATTCAGGAAACGGAAGATGGCATATATATCTTCAATTATGATACTCGTAATAGCATCCCAGTGAATATCTTTTTATATGCGTTGCTTGTTCAATTTCCTGATAGCAAAAGCATATCATTTGAGTCTATGAAAGACTTGGCACTGATGTTTTGCTTGACGAACAATGATTTGTTAGGTATTATAAAACAGCTGTGTACTGTATACCCCAATCAAATTGTATTTTCAGATGTTGCGGGTATTAAAGAATTACAGATTAGAGAAAATGTATCCATAGATACAATACTCAATAACTACTATTTGACTGAGTAATATGAAATATACCCTCTCAATAAATATTGAACATAGCACTTTTAATCCCGAAAGCTATATTGTTACGCCAAATGCTCTTGGCGTTGTAGGTCATATTATTGATTCATTCAATACTGGGATTCACTCCTTTAATATTATTGGCTCTTATGGAACAGGTAAATCAAATTTCCTTTTGGCATTAGAGGATTCTTTGGTGAATAATTCTCATATCCTTTTAGCAAATAAGGGCCAATTTAATGGATATACTCATTTCCGATTCTGTAAAATTGTTGGAGATTATACATCATTGCAGAATCTGTTGATTGAACATCTTTTTCCAAATTCGGCTTCTGAGAATTTGTTTGAAAATCTATCTCGATTTTTTGCTGAGGCAGAAAATAGGGATGAATTTGTCTTTATTGTTATCGACGAGTTTGGCAAATTATTAGAATATGCTGCAAAGAATAATCCAGAGAGAGAATTATATATATTCCAGAAGTTTACTGAGTTTGTAAATAGTGAGGAGCGCAATGTAATCTTACTTACAACTCTTCATCAGAACTTTAATTCATACGCTCGCGTATTAAATGAATCTCAGCGCCATGAATGGAATAAAGTGAAAGGACGTTTTCTGGAAATTGTTTTTAATGAGCCAGTTGAACAATTACTATATTTGGCTGCTAAACGAATTGAACGTATTTCTAGGCCAATACTTAACAAGGGGTTTAAATTAATATATGATTTAGCACAAAATACAAGGTTTGCGAGTTCCTCAATTAAGTATGAGGATACTGCAGAACGATTATATCCACTGGATTTATTTGCGGCTCAGGCATTAACATTGTCTATTCAACGGTATGGCCAAAATGAACGCACTTTGTTTTCATTTCTTGAATCGACTGGCGAAGGTTCTTTGCAGCAATTTAAAGAAAGTGAGCATACAACATATAATCTAGCAGATGTATATGACTATGACATATATAATTTTCACTCTTTTCTTTCTGAAATAAATGCTGATTCAGCAGCATGGGCAGGGATTCGTGTTTCTTTGGAGCGAGTGGAAGGGTTGTTTGACGCAGAAGTTGCAGATGATGCAATTAAACTTGTTAAGGCTATTGGAATGGTAAATCTGTTTGGTAATGCAGGTATAAGCTGTACTAAAAACGATTTGTCATTATATGCTAAAAATGCTTTAGGTATTGTATCACCAGGTGGTGTGATTGATTTGTTAGCGCAGTACAAAATAATTCGTTATGCAGAATATAAGTCACAATATGTTTTATTTGAGGGCACTGATGTCAATATTGAAAGTGAATTACTAAAAGCTTCTGGAATAGTACCTCGCTCTAAAGACGTCGTTGATAAACTTCTTGAGAATTTTTCTCTTCCTGTAGAGTTTGCTAATGCTACATATTATCGCAAAGGTACACCTCGATATTTTGAGTATGTAATATCAGATTATCCGATCAATAAACAACCTCAAAATGAAATTGATGGATATATCAACCTTGTCTTTAATGAATCATTGACGTTAGAAAAGTTTAAACAAGAAACTAGTACTGTTGAAGAGGCTATATTGTATGCTTGTTTCAAACAAACTGATAAAATTATTGACCATATTTGGATGTTAGATAAGCTTGCTTATGTTCAGAATATAGTTGATAGTGCAGATAAAGTCGCTCATCGGGAGTTAAAAGCATTGATGAATCATGAGCGTAGTTTGCTTAATGCGAGCGTGTTAGATGCGTTATTTAGATATAGTCAAGATGTCGTTTGGGTGTATAGAGGTAATGAAATCTCTATTAACTCTAAAGCTAGCTTTAATAAATTTTTATCTCGGATATGTGATGAGGTTTATTTCTCTACTCCTATATTTATCAATGAGATGGTAAACAAGCATAAACCGAGCGGTGCAATGTCGCTAGCTCGTGTTAATTATTTATCTCATTTATTAGAGAACTCTGCCGAATACAATTTGGGATTTGAAGACAGTATGTTTAAACCGGAAAAAACTATCTATTTAACATTATTGAAGAATACCGGCATACATAGACAGTTCCTTGGTGTATATGAGTTAGATGCTCCACAAGAAGAATCGTTTAATGATTTATGGAGCATTAGTGAGGCATTCATGGAAAGTAGTAAAGAGAAACCTCGTAAATTGGCAGAACTTATTAATATACTTAAAGCACGTCCATTTAAACTTAAGCAAGGTGTAATTGATTTATGGATACCGACATATCTCATTATTAAGAAGAATGATTACTCTTTATATAATGATATGGGCGTATTCATCCCATCTATCAATAGAGAAGTTTTGGATATTATGCAGAAATCACCGGGTGGATTCCAAATTAAAGCATTTAATGTGGAAGGTGTCAAGTTGGATTTGTACAACAAATACCGTGAGGCATTAAGTCTTAGTCAAGACGGTGAATTTACTACTACAAGTCTTATAGAAACCATTAGACCTTTTTTGGTCTTCTATAAAAAACTCAACAAATACGCAAAACAAACAAAGCGGCTCAAGAAAACCACATTGCAATTTCGTAATGTATTATCTGCAGCTAGAGACCCTGAGAAGACTTTTTTTGAGGATTTGCCTCTTGCTTTGGGTTTTAAAGATAGTGTTCTCACTAGCAATGATGAAGTTCTGAAGAGTTATGTAGAACTATTACAAAATGCTATTCGGGAGCTTCGGAGTTGTTATGTTAATCTGATTAGTCGTATTGAAAATGCACTTGTTGATTCATTGTGTTTAAAATCTACAGACTTTATTCAATATAAAAAAGAACTGGAAGAACGATATTCCTGTCTTAAAACATATTTGCTCACTGATAAACAAAAGACTATACTTAACAGGATATTATCTCCTGCTACTGATAAGATCTCTTGGTATCAATCGCTATCATATATTATATTAGATAAGCAGCTTGATAATCTGATTGATGAAGAAGAGGCGTATCTGATAGATAATTTAATCCATTTATTCAAAGAATTGGATAAGTATATAGATATTAGCCGCAAGAATCTTACAAATGAAGACAATTTTATTCGGATTGAGATGATCTCAAATAATGGAGCAATATCTCCTCAGGTTGTACGCCTCAATAAGGATAAGATTGATATCGCGCAAAAAGTAGAAAGACAAATAGATAATCTATTATCTGGAGACAGTGAAGTCGATGCATATGCTTTATTAATGATTCTTAAAAAGAAATTAGGAGATGAGTAAGGTAAGACATGTCTTGGGTATATCAGGCGGCAAAGATAGTGCTGCACTGGCAATTTATTTGAAGCAATTGTATCCTCAGCTTCCTATAGAGTATTATAATACTGATACAAAATGTGAATTAGCAGAAACTCAAAAATTTATTGAGAATCTGAAATCGTATTTGGGGCATATTGATATATTGGTTGCAGCTGAAGATAGTCCTGAGCCAACGCCATTTGATCATTTTCTTAAAATTAGCGGGGGATATTTGCCGTCGCCTCAAGCTCGATGGTGTACTCAAAAGATGAAGTTAGCCGAGTTTGAGCACTTTGTGGGGGATGACCCTACAATTTCATATGTTGGGATTCGTGGTGATGAAGACAGGGAAGGATATGTCTCAACCAAACCTAATATTCAAGCTATATTTCCTTTCCGAAAAAATATTTGGAGTATAGATGTAATTCATAATGTTATGCAAAATAGTAATATAAGCATAATTTCATCTCTATACAGGCAATATGCTCCTAATGAAATATTGAACGAAGCGTTACAGATTATTGAGATTCCTACTTCAAAAAAATTTTTATTTAGTCGCAAATTTAACGCAATCTTGGATTTGAGCGTAAAAACTTTTAATAGGGTCGTCTTTGAATATCTCAAGACAACAGACTATCCTGTAGGAAAGTTAGAGGATTTTCCTTTAATAGATAATGAAGATGTTTTAGTGAAAAATGATATTTTCAGAATCTTAGAAGAAAGTGGCGTAGGTATTCCTGCATACTATAAACCAATAGAATATGAAGTAGATGGTCAAAAAGGCACATACAATAGAAGTCGCTCTGGATGTTATTTCTGCTTTTTTCAGCAACGTATAGAATGGATATGGCTTTTGGAACAGCATCCGGATCTTTATAAAAAAGCGATGGAATATGAAAAGGATGGCTATACTTGGATTCAAGGCGAGACGCTCGAAGAATTAAGTCGTCCAGAACGTGTTCGCCAGATCAAGCTAGATCACATCAAGAAACAGGCTAATTTGAAAGCTAAGAACTCAAGTGGTCTTTTGGTAGATATGTTTGATGATGACGATGAAATACCTTGTGCTAATTGTTTTATTTAAATTATAAAGAAATGAAGTATTCTAATGTAGAATGGACTATTGGACAATTAATGGAATTGATAGATAGCAATCGTATCAATCTCCGACCTCCATATCAACGTAATTTTATCTGGTCTCCAAAAGACCAAAAGCTATTAATAGAGTCTCTTTATAAAGGCTATCCTCTTCCTAATTTTTTTATTTTGAAGAACAAGGATAATACATATGAGATGGTAGATGGACAGCAACGCGCAATTACAATTCATAAGTTTCTAAATAATGAATTTGCAGATTTACATAAAAAGTACTATAGAGAATATGTAGCAAATCCCTTCATAGATTATAAGTTGAATATAGTGCTTTTGGAAGACTTTAAAGATGGAATAGAATCTAAAGAAGAATTCTTCTATTTAGTTAATAAGAGAGGTGTTCAATTAAATCCTTCAGAAGTAAATCATGCTTATTATCATGACACTGATTTTATGAAACTAGTCAATAGGATGTCAGAATATCAATCTCTAATAGAACTTGATATATTCACAGATAAAACGGCATTAAGAATGAATGATAGAAGTCTAATAGAAGAATTAGCCGCATATCAATTTAAAGGTATTACAGATAAACGAAGTGCAGTAGAAGATTTATTTGAAACGAAAATAGAAGATGAGATAGCAAATGCCCAATACTCCCGTTTTTGCAGAATAATAGATCGCATAAAAGAAATTCAAACTATAAAACCTATTAATCAAACTAGATATAAACAACGTAATGACTTTTATACACTTTTTTGTTTCATAGATGCTCATATAGAAGATATGATTGAAATTCAAATGAAACAATTTAAGATTTTAGTATTCATTAGTGACAATGATTTAATTACACCTTCTAATGATGAATATGAATTGTTCAAAGAATACGCTATTAATTGTGTTAGTCAATCCAATTCAAAACGAGCTAGAGAAAGAAGATTATTATTTTTTGAATCTTTATTAGCGAATACATCAAATAAGCCAACTGAGGTACAATTGCAGCTAATTGAATTTGCCAATAATGAATTAAATAAAAAATTATTCCCCAAAAAATGTGATAGATATTTGCTTGTAGAAACTAATGCTTAAATATGAATATGGTTAAGACGTCATTCAAATATGATAATAATAATATTAGTATTTATGAGAATATCCCTAAAAATATTTTGACTATTGACGGCATTGATTATTTCGCATATTATATTGATCCTAGATTCAAAAAGAGTAAAGGAGCTAATTCATATGTATTTGCTTTATATCAAGCTCAAAATTTCATTGATTATGAGAACTCATTTCCTGATAGGGTTATTAAAATATCTAACAAGAAAGACTACAAAAATGCCCACTCTGATAGCAATATGCGTTTTTATAGAGAAATAGAAGCTTTGAATAAATGTAAACAGTGTCATGTCGCAAATGTAATTACGATTTATTACTCTGGACAATTAAGTTGTATAGGGAAAAATCGATATGGTAAAAGTATTGAATATTATTTCCCTTTCTATATTATGGATTATGCTACATGTGATCTGAAGAAATACTTAGAAAATAATCAAATTTCATATGCAGAGAGAATCCATTTATGCTTGCAAATAGCAGAAGGTCTTAAAGGTTTAAATGATTTAGGGTGCTATCATCGTGACTTAAAGCCAGATAATATTCTCATGTTTGATAATATTTGGAAAATAGGAGATCTTGGTCTAGTTGCATTCAGAGATGAAGATGAATTATATGATAAGAAAAATGAATTTATTGGACCAAAAGGTTGGCTTTCCCCTGAAGCAATGAATAAATATCTTAGTTATGATGATAGCCTGTATAAGTTTGATTGTAAAATAGACCATCAATCAGATATTTTTCAATTGGGTAAAATATTTTGGTATATTCTCCAAGGGAATGTACCTATTGGTGGTATTAGTAGATCCGATTTTTTTGATAAACGAGAAGAAGTCTATAGTTTACTAAAATATATGTTGAATCATTCAAAAAAACAAAGGCCCTTAACCATTGATTATGTTATCAATAATCTTAAACGGATAATACATAAATATTCACTTTAATATATGCTCAAATCAGATATCATATGGCCTGAACATCGGCGATACAAATCGCGTACAGAGTGGGAACCAATAGGTTTCTTCTCCGATTGTTTGTGCAATACGACGTATTTTGATCTTATGCTTGGGTTCTTTTCTTCATCTGCGATAAGCGTGCTCGCTAGTGGATTTGCAGTATTCCTTTATAATGGAGGAAGGATGAGGCTTATAGTTAATAACATTTTAACTGAAGAAGATAAGAAAGCTATTGCGGATGGGACTGGTGATGTTGAAATACCTTATTTTGATGTGTCAGACATTCAAAAGATTAAAGAAACATTGTCAGAAAGAGATAATCATTTCTTCAACTGTTTGGCATGGCTTATACGACATAATCGCCTTGATATTAAAATTATAGTACCTAAGAATGGTATTGGCATATCGCATACCAAGTCAGGTATATTTTCTGATGGTATTAATGATGTTGGGTTTGACGGTTCGTGTAATTTTTCTCGGACTGCATTGGTCGACAATATAGAGAGTCTAACTGTTTCATGTGATTGGGATGGTGATGTAGAAGTTGCTAAGATCAAATATATAAAAGATGATTTTGAGAACGTCTTTCAAGAGAGAGATGACACTGTAGTTTATTTATCGGCAGACAAGATTAAGACTTATATTACAGAAAATTATCCAGATAAATCTATATCCGAACTGCTTGAATCCGAATACAATATTTTAAGGAATCAGTATTCACAAAATGTCTCTAAACGCATTGTCAAAGCATTGGATAATGCCCAAGAGCGATTGGAGGTAATTATTGATAAACTCAAGGAGGGAGAATACAAAGTAGATGTTTTGAAAAAACACGAACCACAGTTCCCATATCCATCTGGACCAAGAGACTATCAAATACAGGCTTTTGAGAACTGGAAAGATAACAAGCAGAAAGGATTGTTTGCAATGGCAACAGGTACAGGCAAAACTATTACATCCTTAAACTGCCTACTTGAAATTTATAAGAAACTTGGTTATTATAAAGCACTTATATTAGTCCCAACTATTACACTTGTTGAACAGTGGGAAAAAGAATGTGAAAAATTTAATTTTGGCAATGTAATCAAGGTCTGTTCCAAATACGGAGGGTGGCAGACCTCGCTGGCAAACATACGAATGTTGGAATTGTCAACCCCAAACAACAAATTATCGTATGTAATTATTTCTACATATGCATCTTTTATTCGACCAGCTAATTTTTTGGAATTAAATCAATTTCCAAAGACTAAATTGTTGCTTATTGCTGACGAGGCTCACAACATGGGAGGTGGGCTTGTCGCTAAACGATTGAACGATATTAAATATTTGCGACGGATAGGACTGTCTGCTACTCCTGATCGACAGTTTGATGAAGAAGGGAATTTGCGACTAATGTCATTCTTTGGATGCAATAAAGAATATACTTTTGAGTACTCAATGGCAGAGGCCATTAAAAACAAAGCATTGTGTAAATATTATTATTATCCTCATCTAGTGAAATTGACTCAAGATGAAATGAGCCAGTACATTGAGTTATCAAAGAAAATTGCAAAAATCATTAATAGGACCGATAACGATAGTCGAGAAATCCTAAAACGACTTTTGCTTAAACGAAAGCAGATTATACATAAAGCAGAAAATAAGAAAAAAGAATTTGAAGCTATATTAAAAGAACATCTAAACAAAACAGGTTCTTTAAAATATACATTAGTATACGTTCCAGAGGGAAACCGATTAGATGATCAAACCGCAGATATTTTCGATACGGAAGAAAGAATTAAGGATGATGAAGATACGCTTCATCTTATTGATGAATATACTCGTATAGTAAGAAACCTTGATCCACATATAGTTGTGCGTCAATTTACATCGGAATCCTCTGACCGAGATTCAATGTTGTCTGATTTTGCGAATGGAAATATTGATGTTTTAACTTCTATGAAATGTTTGGATGAAGGTGTTGATGTACCACGTAGCGAATTAGCGATCTTTTGCGCTAGCACAGGAAATCCTAGGCAATTTATTCAGCGTCGAGGGCGTGTACTGAGAACGCATAAAGACAAACGATATGCTATTATTCATGATCTTGTAGTAATTCCAGAAACGAATTTCGATTCAGGATGCTATGAATTGGAAAAGAGCTTGGTCTCAATCGAGATAAAACGAGTCAGAGATTTTGCACTTCTTTCCGAGAATTGTAATGACACATTAAATACTTTGGATGAGATATTAAATCAATATAAAATATCACTATTTAATTGATACTACTATGGCTATTCATTACACAAATGGAGACAGAATACTGCAAGCAGTATTGGCCGATCCTAAACTGGCCGAATTGGGTGGGTATACTCCAACTGGAGATGAAACAGTTGCTGATGCCCTTGATTCTGAAAATATCATAATACGTGCCGTTGCTATGATTATTGATGGTAATGAGAATCAATATACTCCTAAGGAAATATATACACAGGTGTCTAATTATCTGACTACTAATATATGAAACTAAATAAGATTATTATAAAGAATTTCCGCAGCTATTACGGTGAAAACTATTTTGAGTTGTCGGATGGCTTGACCCTTGTCATTGGCGATAATGGTGATGGCAAAACAACATTCTTTGAGGCTTTGGAATGGCTATTTGATACAAGTAGGGATAATAAAAGCGAAAGCAATATATCCGAAATGCGCAAAGCCGAAATGGAAATTGAAGATAGCGATGAAGTATCTGTAACTATGAGTTTTGAGCATCGTGGAGAAAAGGAGATTTGTAAAAAATTCATTTTCGAAAAAGATGTTAATGGAGATATTAGAACAAGAGATTTTTCTTTTGTCGGATATGAAATTGTTGGCTCAGAAAGATACAGACGAGACGGAAAGATATTGTTAGAATCCTGTTTTGATACTGTAGTACGCCGTTATTGCTTATTCAAAGGGGAACGAGAGTTAAATGTTTTTGATAATAATACTGCTCTCAAAACTTTGGTAGACACATTTTCAGGAATCAAACAATTCGATAATCTTGTCGAGCTAACTTCATATTTTGAGCAGCAGTCTGACAATTTAGTCACCAAAGAATTGAAAAAAGATAAAAAACAAGAAGCAGTTATCAAGCGACTTGAATCTGAATTGAGTAAAGTACAATCTGCAATTTCTGATGTGCGCCATGATATTAGTATCAAAGAAAAGGCTGTGTCAGATTATGAAACAAGATTAAGAGTATTGGAAGAGAATCAGGATGCATGTGAAAATTTACAGAATATTAATGCTCGGATTGAGCAAAAAAGAATAGAACAGCGTAAACTGATGGGTTATATCAATTTAGATTATAACGCTATGTTGTTGGATGATATGTGGATTCTTAGAGCATTTCCTCCAATTTTAAGTGAGTACCAAAAAAAAGTTGCAGCCCTTAGTCGAGAGAAGAGAAAATTGCAAAAGGCTGAGGATGAAAGGATTGCTATTGAAAAAGGTAAACAAGAAGCTATACAAGAAATTCAGAAATTAGCCAATGATGCTACGCCTCTTCCATGGAATCTACCTGATAAGGAAACTATGCAAGAGATGATTGATGATGAGATCTGTAAAGTTTGCGGACGACCTGCAAAAAAAGGAAGCGACGCTTATAACTTTATGGTTAATAAACTTAATGAGTATCTTGATCATATTCGCAAAAAATCAGAGGTTTCACAACAACAAGATCCAGTTAAACCTCTTTTTGAGAATACTTATATAAATGAACTTCATACACGTAGTATTCAATTGAGTGGGGATACTGAACAGGAATTAATAATGTTGGCAACTATTATTGCTGATAGGTTGGCTTTTGTACAAAGCAGGAAACAAGATTTGGAACGAGTAAACAAAGACTTGATAGAGGATGAAGATGCAAAAATGCAACTTCTTATTCAAACTCCAGATCTTACGGAGGAGATGTTAATCAAGAACTTCAAGGATTTCAAAGGTCTTTCTGATAGTAGTAAACGTGCATCATTGGATCTCCAAGAATTGAAACATGAATTGGAAGAATTAGAAGCCCAAAAACAGGAATTAAAAGAACAACAAAATCAGATAGTTCCATCAAATGGAATTGTAAGAGTTTATCAGAAGGTTCATATTGCTCTTGAACGAATTATGAAAGCATTCGAGGCTGCAAAAGATAGAAATGTAGCAGAATTTATTCAAACTCTTGAGGAGCAAGCTAACATATATCTTAAGAAGCTCAACGCTGATGATTTTCGTGGTGTTATTAAAATAAAAAGAACTGCAGATGGTTCGGCACGAATTAATCTATATAGTTCTAATGATACATTAATTGCTAATCCTGGTGGGGCACAAAAGACCACGATGTATATGTCAGTTCTTTTTGCAATTTCAAAAATAACTACGCTTAAGAGAGATGAAGATTATCCTTTAATTTTTGATGCTCCGACTTCATCGTTTGGAGATTTCAAAGAGGATATATTCTATAATATCATTGATAATATTGATAAACAATGTATTATCTTTACAAAAGATTTATTGAGATATAATAAAGAAACTGAAAAGCGAGAACTTGATTTTGATAAAATAAATCAGCTTTCTTGTTCTGTTTATCGTATACAGAAATCCCCTGGATATGATGAAGAAGATTTATCAACTATTAGAACAATAACCGAAAGAATTAAATAGATCATGGCAGAAAAATTATATGATTTATGGGCAAAACGTAATCCCAATTGGGAAAAACGTTTTGAAGATTCTATCATCAAGAACTTCAGTGATTATGGAAAGGGCGTAACTAAATTAGGTGAGGCCAAAGGAAAACTGTTTGGAGCTGGGTACGAGGTTTTTATTATCGCGTTTTTTATTGGTCTATATTATGGTCAAAGACGGAAACTCATAGATGATAGTACAAAAATCAAATCGTTAGGACAGCCCATTCAATATTGGGGTAATATTGATTCGGTCAAAGGCAGAAAAGCCTATCCCAAATTGAAAGAATTTATTTTTATAGCATTAGTAGCTAAAACTGACTTTGATTTCATTGCACTTGATAAAGGTTTAGTAACGCCTCGTAAAGCAGTTGATGCTTTAATGCAGACTATGGAAGAGTATGCTAATTGGGGGTTCCATTTTATGGAAGATAAGTTGATAGATAATCCTAATTACTTTTATAGAGAGACGGCTTTTCTTGAGATATTTTTAACTTTTGATTCAAGTACAACAGAGTCTACTGAAGATGAACCAGAATCATTAGATTAAATTATTATGTGCAAATTGGTATAAATTTTTACACTTAACAAATCCATTGTAAGTTCAAAATATAGATACGGTAGTGAAAGTCTACCGTATCTAATTAACCATAACCTAACTAACAATAAATAAACGCACTTGTTAGGAGTTACTATGAAGTCTTATTATATTTTTACACCTCCAACTCCTTCAACGGCAACCCATAATTATATTGTCCGAAAAATCCTCTGTGGATAAGTCTCAAACCAAGGGTTTGATAATACTTGTAGTCATCATCCTCGGTGCAGAGGTATTTGTAACCATAGCGTGGGGCATACTCCTTGAAGAAGCGGGCAAGATCTTTCAGGTTTTCCTGCTGGTTCCGTTTGAAGTTGCTGCGTACAATGATAATGCTCCAGTCGGGGATGCTGCCAACGCCGCAACTGTATTCCCAGAAACGGATATATAAATCCATTTCGCCTACATGGACAGAAACACAAATGCCGTTGGCGTTGTGCATGACGGAACAACAGTTTCTGTAACCGAATCTCTCACACAAATAGAGATTGAAATCGTAAATAAAATCGGAATAGTTCATAATAATTTGAATTTTGATGGTTAATAAAAAATTGATTATAGACTGAAACCTCGCTTGCGTTTCGGTTTCTTTTTCTTCTTTTTAAGCCGGTTAGCCTGTATCGCTTCCTCCGTATCATAATCCGTAGGAGAGGGAGTGAACAGTCCCAGACTAATGCCGGAATGATTTTCTTGCTGATATTCATGCCGAGGTTCCTCGCGTATGGTTTCTGCCTGTGACTGACGCTGGTTCATGGTAGCAGAAAGAGCGTTATATCTCAATTCCTGATCGATGTTCAGGAAACTGAACTGGCGGTCAATCTTGGAACCGCTAAAGGTCAGTTGGTCACAAGTGAACTTGACACCTTGCATCTCTCCGGTCGTGCGACTTAGCTTCCATTGCGTATCAATTCCGTATCTCCGTAAGGCCAGTCGCAGTTCACTCCAGCTTCGGGCGTTCGGAACTTCTCGTTTCAAGGCATGATAGATAAAATACTTTACCTTGTCATGATGACGTAACCGCATGAAATTGACATGCTCTTTTCCTTCGGCAAAATGCAAACGGTAACGGGCTGTCAGCATCTTGCAGACCTTTTCGTTCCGGTAACGGTCGTTCTTGTCGCTGATGGTGCGACCGTCATTATCCACCCGGTTGTAAACGATGTGACAATGCGGATGGTCACGGTCGATATGCCGGGCGATGATGAACTGCGTGTTCTCAATTCCCATCAGCTTCATATAGTCGTGGGCGATCCTCAACATCAGTCCATCATCGTCACGGATGCGGTCTCCGTCTTCTGCGGAGAAGCTCAATGATATATGGCCGACCTTGTTCTTGACCTTGTCATTCAGTAAAGTCTGCAACTCGAATTGCTCCGCTATTTCTTCAGGCGAGCCGTAGACACCAACCGCTTTCAGCAGGCGCGACTTATCTTCTTTCAGCACATAGTTTACACACCCGGAAAACGATGTGCCCTTGACAATTTTACCGATCATCCTTGAGCTGTTTTATGAGTTGTGAAATCTGTTGAACGGCGGTACTGCACTCATCAGCCACACGATAAAAGCCGTAAGCATTGGCTCGTCTGGCAAGCTGGTTCAGGTTTGTGCTTTCTCCAATCAGTTTACGGATAATGTCAAGATTTTCTTTTGTAATCCGTTCACGCACCGTACCGTGTTCGATAAGTGAACGCACTACTTCGCTTTGACTGCGTTTACTGCGTCGGCTGAGTGCTCTGAGCCAGCCGAATTGTTCGTCTGTAAGACGGATTGTAACTGTATTTTTCTTATCCATAATATTTGCTTCTGAGATTAATAATTGTGACCATCGGGAGCCGTCTCACCTTCTTTTGAGGTGAGCAAGTGGCCGGGAAATGTAATACACCGGCATAAACTTGCTCCAGTGAAAAAGAAGTGAATCAGACATCTGAAAGTTATCATTTGAAAAGTCCTTTTCGGGTACGTTGAGCCGTTGCTGAAAGCGGTGCTTTCACCACATTGACAAGCTGTAAATCGAAGGTCTCGACCAGTGTTTTCAAGGCCGGATTCAACGTGATAAGACGATTGAAAATTGCGTCCTTTGTCTCTTCTCTCAGCAGAAAATCGGCAATGTCATAACCAGCATCCCGTTCTTCTTTTGTTGCGTTTCTTTCCATAAAATCGAAGAGAGAAGCCTCTATCCCCAGGCTTCGAATCATCTCCATTTTACTGTTCCAATAGTCGGTCGCACCCAGATCGGGGAAGAGCAGGACACGTCGGTTTCTCAATACGCTCATGGCATCCCGATTGAACGCTCCATTCTTTCCGCCCGAAGCAATCCATAGATATTGCGGCAGATAGAAGCTGGATATTAAAGCACTTTTCTCACTCTCCACAAGGGCAACCGGACGCTGCTGATCGGAGGCCAAAAGATGTTCACCAAACAGGCATTGCCGGAGGTTGAAATTCTCTTTCTTCAAAAGGGAATGTACCCACGTAATGTAGTTGTGCGGCTCTTTAATCCGTCTTCCGTTTTCAGGATTGTAGAGCATCACTTTTCCGGTGCGTACCCGTCCGGAAATATCCACCTGCCAGAAGACCGTAGCTCCCGGCCAATGTTTCGAGGTTCCTACATGGTATCGCAACATCAGCTCTTCGGTAGCCTCCTGTCCGAAATGGAAACTCAGGAACTGAAACAGTTTGTTCGTGTGATACAGCTTCAAGGACTGCCTCATGATTTCCGGTTCAATGAAGGATGGCGCGGGAGGCAAACTGATGCGAGGCTTTGACACCGGCACAAACTCTTCGCTCAATCGTTCCTTGGCAATCGGATTCTCGTCAAAGTACATTTTGGGCGTATAGTTGTAGCCGCACTTTTGTTCATGGTTGCATCGCCCTACATAATCAGGAAAGCTGATTTGATTTTCCGTATCGATGTATTTGGCAAAACAACTTTTGCGGTGGCAGTTCGGGCATGTATGCCGGGTGCTGACACCTTTGTATGGTTCTAATGTGAATCTGTAGTTCATTTTTCTTTCTGTTTAGATGTTACTATGCACATTTTCGCAACTTCACAAACCCCTCGGTTGCAAAAATGTGCATAGTAACAGGTTTATTTACTGTATTCTCCATGATTCTCTTTTCTGAATAATGTTCCGATATGGCGTTTTAGAAACATCTTGAAAGCATGTTCCTTCATCCCGTAACTTTCAGCAATGCCGATACCTTCTGCCGTAGTAAACCTCTGAGGCAGGTTCAGGTAGATGTTGCGGTGCAATTCGCTCAACTGTTCCTGACTGACGGCTGTCTGTACTTTTACGGCTGTTGTCCGAAAATACTCAGTCAGCAGGATGGCACGGTTTACGCTTTCAAGGTCAATCGTATGCTTATCGCACTCTCCACAAGTCCATCGGGCAAGCTGGATAATCAGACAAAACCGGATAATGTAGATTTCCAGTTTGCAGTAAATACCTACCAACGCATCGTTGGTTTCCATATCACATTGACGGGCATTTTCATGCTGCCAACCGTAAAGCCGTTGCTTGGCTTCTTCATCGAATGGCAGGCATTGAGGCTGCAACTCATTATTCTCGTCATGCGGACAATCCTGTGCAATCAGCTTGTCTATAATCTGTTGCCACTGGATTTCCAGTTCTTCAGGAGTTTCCCGGTCGTTCCATCTGCTTTTCAAAACAGATTCAGGCATCACGAAAAGAATACGGTCAATAAAGCCGTTACTCGAACGTTCGCCCTTGACCAGTTCACCCAAAATCTTCTTTTGGATGGTACCGATAACAGAGATATAGGGACGTCTGATAAAAATGGAACTTTGCGTACTCTTGCGGTCAGAAATGGTGGGCTTGGCATTGAACACCGAAAGCCAGAATTGTTCTTCCGAACCGTTATTGTAGCGGTTGAAATTCTTGAACCAGGCCGACAGCTCGTCCGACCAAAGGCAGAGTCCTCTGGGATTTTGGGCATGTATCAGGCTCAAACCTTCGGGAGTGATATCCGAAACAAGAAAGCGGCTGCGCACGGGAGCCTGCGGAAACTCATCCAAACCGGCGTCCAAGCGTTCCTTCTTACTCATGGACATAGTGCGTTCATACTCGGCATACAGCTTCTGATATTCCTGATTCTGACAATAGTCATGTTCAATGAACGGCTGAAAAGCGAAACTCAGCGGATGACTCTTATTCGCTCCGGGGCGTCCAATCAGTGCCATGTACAGAATCGGACTTTCCAGCCAGTTGCGCTTCACCTGCACCAGATGAGAGTTGCCAATCCCCACGGCAATGGCCGCAAGGATAGCTGCAGCAACATAATCCACGGGATAGCCCTGACAATCGTGTAAACTACTGATGATACGCTGAATCCTGATAGGAAAGACTTCTATCGGGAACTCACCACCAGACATTCTGGCCCCGATGCGCACAGCCTCGCCGATGATACCTTCTGCTGTTAATTTGGAGGTTTCCATAGCCGTGCAGATCAAAAGTTATAACCTCCCTTTGGTTTGCGTTTCGCTCCATGTACTATCTCCGCAGCCTGTTCCTGGAGCGATATTGCCTGCATCTGCTTGCGTCCGGACTCAATCCATTGCAGCAACTCATCTTCATAGAAGTAGAGTTTCTTACCTTTTTTATAGGCTGGAATCAGTCCTTTACGTGCAAGCGTGTAAATGGTAGGCTTCGCCTTTCGTGTGATTTTACAGGCTTCGTCAATTTCAACAAGACGATGCTTGTCGGAAGGAGTCTGCGGTTGCAGTGCTGCCACCATTTGCCGGATTTGTTCCATCTGTTCTGTGAGATAACCTACCGCCTGCGGCAGCTTATCAAAAGTGATTTGTTCGTTTGCCATACGTACTCGTTTTTAATTGTTCGCTGGCAAAGGAAATTGGTGTTTTGATGGTGGGAAACATCACCGGAATATAACTGTGAGATAACTATTGGCGGTGATAGACTTTATATATTCGTTCTTTTTATTGTAAATGAATAGAAAATCTCAATCATAAAAATTTTAGATTTGTTGGTTTATTCATTTCCCTTGGGTATATTTGTATAGCTTGTGCAGTTAATAGGCATTTATTCATTGTTAAAATATATTTTATATGAAGAATATTATAGCTGTAATATGGGATTTTGATAAAACCTTGGTAGATGGATATATGCAAGATCCAATTTTTAAGGAATATGACATTAATTCTTCAACTTTCTGGAAGGAGGTTAACTCATTGCCTGAAAAGTATATGCGGGAACAAAATGTTAAAGTTAATCCTGATACGATATATTTGAATCATTTTCTTAAATATGTCAGAGAAGGAATTTTTAAAGGCTTAAATAATGAAAAATTAAAAGGATATGGCAAGCAACAATCTTTTTATAAAGGAATTCCTGAAATATTTAAGACAACTACAGAATTGTTAAAGTCAGATCCTGTCTGTGAAGAGTACAATATAAAAGTAGAACATTACATAGTAAGTACTGGGTTTGCACAAGTAATTAGGGGAACATCAATAATGGATTACGTAAAATATGTGTGGGGATGTGAACTTATTGAGGGGGAAGATGAAGAAGGAAATAAATTTCTATCAGAAATAGGATATACTATTGATAATACTTCAAAAACTAGAGCTCTCTTCGAAATTAATAAAGGTGTAGGAGGAGACGTGGAGGTAAATGTTAATAGTAAAATGACAAATGAACAGCGTCGAGTGGATTTTAGGAATATGATTTACATAGCTGATGGGCCCAGTGATGTACCCGCTTTCTCTGTTGTCAAGGGTAAGGGAGGTGCCACATTTGCAATATACCCTCAAGGTAATAAGGATGCTTTTAAGCAGGTTGAGCGTTTAAGAGAAGATGGAAGAATTGATATGTTTGCAGAAGCTGATTATTCAGACGGAAAAACGGCTTCAATGTGGATTTGTAATAAAATTCAGGAGTTTGCAGAACGAATAAAGAAGGAAGAACAGGCGAAAAGAGGTAATTTAGACAATGTACCACATCATTTAGTTTAAATTTATGAAAACGGGAATAATTTGTCTTGAGACCGAATGGGAGCATACTATTAAACAAAATAGATTGTCTTTGCATACAAGGTCTTTATTGGGGTTCCTTGAAAAATCATGGGGGTGTAAAGTGATTTATCGTAGAGTAGCTACTAAAGGAGAGCTTCAATATTATTTGAGAAGATTCGCTACGTCTGAATATAATGATTACTCTATTTTTTATTTATCTTTTCATGGCGATACCCATTCTATTTTTTTGGAAGGAGAGAAGAAAACAGAGAAGAAGTTGACATTAAAAGAATTGGCAGATATGGCAAAAGGAGTCTTTACAGATCGTTTTGTACATTTCAGCAGTTGTCGCACATTACTAGGAAGTGATAAAGAATTAGAGGAATTCAAAAATGATACAGGAGCTTTATACTTATCCGGATATACAACAAAGGTGGATAGTATTTTAAGTGCTATTAATGATATCGCTTATTTTGATCAAATATTACGCCATCAAACCAAAAAGGCATTAATAGCTTCTGCAATGGAAAAATATTACAATGGACTATCCCAAAAGTTGGGATTTAAAATATTTTGATATCATACATTAGACAATTGCAGTATTTAGTTTAATATTACACTCTGACTCCGTATGTGACATTTTACGTTCAATAGTTGAGATCTCCAAGTCACGGAGGGTATGGGCAAAGACACTCTTGATGAAAGTTGCAGTATGAATACGCTTTATACCAAAAGCCTTGCCAATATTCCATCCAAAGTGCATAATATCAATGCTTTTGAGTTGTGAATCAACCTTTACAGGCGATATCTTTTGTAAGGTATCTTCCGTACTATATTCTGCAACGTATGTGCATAGACGATTGAGATCTCCTTCACTCATATAGGCAACCATTGTTTGCTTCGTATAGCTGATGACCTTTTCCAATTTGGTTTGAATAGCATGATTCTTTTTTGCGATAGCGTTGGTTCGCATGACTTCATATTCTGAAGGTTCAGAGATTGCTTCTTCAATGGTAGGAGCAGGCTCAATGACATCAGGCGTAGCCTGGTTTGAATCTTTACTTGTAGGGGCTTCCGGAACAGAAACGGTGTTATTGTGATTTTTCATCGTTTGAAAAGCAGAGAAACGCAATAGAAAAGCTTCTATGCGTGGCAGCAGAAACTGATTGAAAGTTGTCTGTAAACTGGTATAGATCGCCATCAAGACAATTACTGTTGCAAAAAATGCAACACTACTACTGAAATCGTCAACGCCTTTGGATAAAACAAACTGCCGAGCTAAAACGCCAACGACAAGAGTACCTACCAATACAAGGGAATAGAGTGCTATATGTTCTATACTTTTCTGATTCATAGTGATATTTGCTAATTGTTTGTGCGCAAATATATGTTATTTCATAGATACCATATTATAAATCCAAGAAAGTGGCAGCATTTGTCCTCAATATGTAGCTTTTTTCCTTGTCAAGGTGTCATTGTTTGACAAAAACTCAAAGGGAAATATATGTAAATTCATATAGGGGAGATTATTTTACTTTCTCTATCTAAATGGCTGAATGAAAAATCCTATATTTGTATAAATATAAAGAAAAGACTATGTTACTTCCAACAATGACATACAAAGAAATGTATGATAATCTTAGTAAAGATCTTAAAAAAGTAAAGATTCGAGAAGATTATTTTCTTCCAAAAGCAATAAAAGAATTCAAAAAGGAAAGAAGATTCCCAGCTTGGAGGTGGTATGAATACACTGTACCTGCATCACAAAACAAGTATATTATATTTTTTATGTTGAAAGTCGTGCTTTCATTGAAAAACCAGAAATTGGCAATTATTGTGTAGTTTTTGACAACAAGAATAATAGGTTTGTAATTAAATGGGGGGCTTGTGGATATAATCACACAAAAGATGGACCATTAATGCTTCTTAGGCAGATTCAAGTATATACAAGTCATTTTTTTGATAGATATAAAGAACGATGTTTAAAAGATTTATCACTTAATGCGAACGATGTTGTTTGTAGATATTTGTCAAGAAACAAAGAGGTAATGCCTATTGAAATGAATAATGAGATTAATAGACATTTAGATCAATACGGAGCTGGTGCAAAATATGGTTTTCGAGTTAGAGATGGCTTCTGCTTTGCATTGCTAGACTTACAGGTTATGCAAAGTAAAGATGGAGATTGTGAAAAAGATAAGCCACAAGCGATGTATGTAGTTTATAAAACATTTATGAATGAGGCTGATATGGCTGATACGCAATTATCTGCGATAGACAAATCTCATTATGATGCATGGTTAAGATATATACAAACTCTTCAAAAGGAGTCAACAGATGGAGAAATAACTCTTACACTTGATGCATAATTAATAAGAACAAACTATCTGCATTATTAAGGTATTGGTGTGCAGATAGTTCGTTCTATAAATTCTTTACTTCAATGAAATCTTATTTGCCGTCTCTCGTTTCTTGGAATTAACCAAATCAGCATAGATTTGAGTGGTGGTGACATTCTTATGCGTTAGCATCTTCGATACTGTGTAAATGTCTGTGCCTAAAGAGATTTGGATGACCGCATACGAGTGCCTAAAGCAGTGGAAGGTTATGTGTTTTCTGATTCCGGCTTCGGCAATCCACTGTTTCAAAGGATGATGAGTCATGGATCGTGTTAAGCCTTTGAAAACTTTTCCGGTGCCCCATTCGCCACACAACTCCAGTGCCTCCTGACTGATGGGGAGTGTGGCCTCGGTTTCTGTTTTCTCGGTACAGATACGGATGTAATAGCCTTGGTCCGGGCCAACCTCAAAATCGCGCCAGTCCAGTTTCAGAATATCACTGATACGGAGGCCGGTCATGCAGGCAAACAGGGATGCCTGTTTCAAGACTGGAATCTTGCAGGGCGTAGCGGCCAGTTTCTTGACTTCATCAAGTGTCAGATACTCTTTCTTGACTTCTTTCCATTCGATTTTTTCCAGAAAGTCGTTCAAGTTCTCGCGCAACATCTTTTCTTTATAGGCTATCTTCAACAGGGCTCGAAAAGTTGAATAATAACCAGCTGCCGAATTGCGTGAGATATAAGCATTGGGATGATTAATCTGTTTGCATTTGAGCAGGTAATCCTTGAACTTCTCGCACAGTTCTACGGTAACATCGCCGAATGTACATTTACCGCCGACAAATTTCTCGAAGTGATTGTAAACGCAGTCCCATTTCTCATATTTTTCCCGTGCCTTTGTCCGGAAGTAGGCGAGGAAATCTACCTTTTGTTTGTTCTTATCCAGGAACCCGAATTCTTCATTGATAAGCGACTGGACACGGATACAGCGGATTGCCTCTGCCTTGTTCAGCATATCCTGATTGAACATTCTTTGCTGCTCGTTCTTGGGCTTGGCATAGATGTAGATGCCGAGGAATTCCCGGCGACTCATCTTCATCGTGTAAGGATTGCGGATGGCCGGATAATAATCCAGATAAAGGGATATGCGGTCGTTACGCAATGGTTTTTGTCTCAGTGTTACGTTGGTGCATGTAAGTGTCATAGCTATATTGTTTTTTTGATGAATACTTGTTTTTGTTGCAAATAAAATAGGTGTTCTAATGGTGGTATTTATCACCGGAAAATAACTTTCGGCTCATTCTATCTTTGGAGGCTCAAAGAACTTGTCCAGCTCTGTCCGCAGGATCTTGGTATATTTACCGACCTTGATACGGGGAATATTATGGTATTTCACATAGTGGTAGAGTTGATCCCGCGTCAAATTGAATCGCTCCATCGCTTCGGCAATGGTGTAGTATTTGGGCTCTTCGAGAGATATGAGACCTTTGGCAATATCCACATGCTTCTTGGAGTAGTACACCATGATGCCAACCTTCTTCTTGGGAATGGCATTCTTTGATACAAAAGAATAAATGGCCGTTAGCGTCATGCCGAACTTCTCCTGCATGTCTTGTGTGCTGTACCATTCCTTGATCTCAGGATCGGGAGCTTTCTTTGCAAAGTA
>ERZ773145.990-NODE-990-length-25641-cov-4.072891_pt1 | contig 25641 bp, 9 predicted proteins | sample MGYA00580848_ERZ773145 | MGnify/ENA primary metagenome ERZ773145 (study PRJEB29015, sample SAMEA2737858) | human gut metagenome | biome: human gut; feature: human-associated habitat; material: faeces | place: China | collected 2012 ... | reverse complement strand
GCGGGCGCGCGCATGCCGTGCGCGCTTGCCGCGCGCATAATCGCATGCGTTTTCACACATGTTTTTGAATCACGCGCCCACGTCCATAACGTGTTCCACTTACGAATCTAAAGAGACGCTTCGACGCGCCAGCAGCCAGCCAATCAGCGCGAACGGAATCGAACAGCCCACGAACACGGCGGGCAGGCTCAATCCCACGCTTGGATTGAAATGGTCGAGCACGATGCCGGTGATCATGGAGCCGAACGACGCGCCCATCGTGCCGGCGGTGCTCACCCAGGACAGGCCTTCGGTGAGCGATTCCTCGGGCACGGTCTCCTTGACGAGGAGGTTGCCGGAGGCGAACACCGGCGAAATGGTCAGGCCGGTGAGGATCTCCACCAGTCCCATCACGATCAGGTTGCCCTGGCACAGGTGGATCACCACGAAGCCGACGGTCATCAACGCGAGGAACATGATCATGTGACGCCAACGGGAGCCTTTGAGCTCGCGCGAGCCGAAGACCAGCGCGCCCATGCAGGAGCCGACGGCCAGCATGGCCAGCTGCACGCCCAGCACGGAGTCGAGGTGCAGCGATTTCATGACGGCGGTCATGGACGTGTCGAACGCGGTGAACGCCATGTTGAACACGATGAACACGGCGAGGAGCGGCAGCACGCCCGCATAGGTGAGCACATTGCGCTTGTTGCGGTCGCGGCCGTCCGTCTTGAGCCGGTCGAGGTCGAAACGATTCGCGGAAGCAGCGGTACCAGCAGTACCGTTCGCAGCGGCACCAGCGGCCGCCAATCGCACGTCCGCATCGTCGGCATCGGCCGCGACGATCGTGATTTCGCGCAATACCGGCGGCTGCGTGTCGCGCAGCGCGAAAAACACGGCACCGCCGACCGCGCAGGCGATGGTCGGCACGAACAGCTGCGATACGGGGTGCACGGACGCGGCCAGGAACGCCGCCAGAATCGGTCCGAAGATGAATACGATTTCGTCGATGGCGGATTCGAGCGCGTACGCGGTGTTGAGCAGTTCCCCCTTGCCGGCGCGGTCGAGCACATACGCCCAACGGGTACGTACGAGCGCGCCGAACGCGAACTGCGTCATACCCATGACCACGGCCAGTACGAACAGCAGCGGAATCGGCACGCGCATCAGTGCGGCGAACGCGAAGCCCAGCATGACGATGACCTGCACCGTCAATACCACCGGACCGACCTTGCGTTGGCCGAACCGGTCGAACAGGCGCGCGTACAACGGTGTGACGGCTGCGGTGGCGAGCACGTATGCGGCGCTCATCACGCCGGCGATCGTCCAATTGTCGTACATGTGGTTGAGTGCGAGCACGATGCCGAGTCCCATCATGGACATCGGCAGTCGTGCGACGGCACCGGACGCGCAGAACGCTTTCGTTCCAGGTATGGAGAACAGCCGCGCATACGGCGATGCGGCGTCCGGTGATGTATTCGGGCTGACGGTTGCGTCATTCGCAGCCATGATCGAAACTCCTTAACTGTTGTTGCGTCCGGCATGTGCGCCCGCCCACACATGCTGCACGAGGGTAGCGGCGTTCCTCCACAACGCTGCCTGCATAGCGGTTTCTCCCGCAGGCAGGCCGGAAAGCGCCGCTCCCCCGCTTTCTTCGGTCAAGGAGCCATTGCGCACCGGCACTAGTCGTTGTCGGATTGCTGCGGAATTCCGTAGCTCAACTCGGCAAGGATCTCTTCTTCTGTTTTGTCGAGGGCGTCAAGCTCCCGATCGGCCTCGTGAGGCTCACTCACATAGTAGAGACAGGCGTCGATTGCATCCAACGGCACCCCTTCCATCGCCGCGAGCAGCAGGCGGTACAGGTCGAGCTGTGCGAGCTTCTCCTTGATTTCGTCCGGTTTGCGTGGTTTTACGCCGGTTTTCCAATCGACCACGGTGTAGCGTTTCGTCTCGTCCGTTTCGTCGAGACCGCCGAAGAACACCGCGTCGAGTTTGCCGTTGACGATGGTGCCGAGCTGGGGCATGTCGACGACGAGCTGGCGTTCCGCCCATGCTGGACGTCGTTTTGCCCACGGCGAAGCGACGAGACGACGCTGCCAAGCGGCCAGTTTCCGTTCGTCTCGCAATTGGGCGTCCTGCGATGGTGCGTCCTGCGATTGCACGCCGCCGTTGTCCGCGTCGACTTGCGTATCACCTATCAATGCGATCAGTTCCGCACGCGACTGCGCGGCCATACCGGCAGCACCTTCCGTACCGCCGATGCCGTCGACGTCCGCATCCGCCATGATGAAACGCTCAGCCCATGCGTGGAACCGCGTGCCGAGCTGTGCCGCCGGCGAGGCGACGTGCGGAATCGGACGGACCAGACCACGCCAGTAGGCGCGGGAGTCACGCTCGCCCATGGAGCCGGCGCGCGCTTGCAGCGAGGTGACGTTTTGGCGGCCGGCAGCAAGGATACGTTCGCCTTTGGCACGCACGGCCTCGTCGAAGGCGTCCTGCGATTCGCCTGCGTCAGCCGCGTCCGGTTCCGGCATGAGATGTTCGTCGGCGACGAGCAGTTTGGCGAGACGCAGCAGTGAGTTTCCGGTTTCCGGCGATGGCGTGGCGGATTCATCGGCAACGTCGCCCTGCGTTCCCGTGGATTCAGCGATATTCGGTTCGTCGGATTCGACGGCACGTACCTGTTCGGCCGCGGCACGCAGCTTGTCGGCGACATCGGCGCTCAGATCGCACGGCCAAGGCAAAGTATGGTCGTCCGAGACCGGTTCGAGCGGCGTGTTCCACGCATCGCCCACCACGGCATTCTCGAAATCGCGGGCGTGTTCGCCTACGAAATAGCCGTCGGGCAGGTCAAGTCCCAGCGTGTGCGGGGAGCCGTCCACATCGTCGGACAGGTTGTCCGGTTCGCGTACCGCGGTGACGATTCCGTTCATCGAATCGCGCGTCTCCAGCCAGAAATTCGACGGCGCGGCGCTTTTCTTTCCCTCCGCCAGGCGGGAGTCGCGGCTCGTCTCGTTGCATCCGCTGTATACGAGCAGCGCCTCGTAGCGGGCGCGCGTCAACGCCACGTAGGCGAGACGGCGTTCGTCGGCGTGCAGTCGGCGGCCGTATTCCTCCTGTTGCGTCAGGTACAGGCTTGCCGGATCCATTCCTTCCATATCGTCGACGGCCATGGTTCGCAAGGTGCCGAACACCTCGTCGTCGATCACTTCCGCATCGTCCAATCCGTCGAGCGATTCCACGGGATTGCCCCCGATGGGCGCGTCGTGCGGGAATCGTGGCAGGATATCCGCGTCGGCGCGCACCGGAACCGGCACCGCGGACGGGTCTTCCAGCCAAGTGTGGGCTTTTTCGAAGTATTCCGGCGGCTCCCATACGCCGTCGCGCCGACCGCCCGGATGGTCTTCGTCCGTTTTGACGCTCAGGTGGTCGCCTTGACTGGACGGGAAGGTGCCGTCGCGCATGCCGACCACGGCCACGGCGTCCCATTCCAGGCCTTTCGACTGGTGCACGGTCATGAGCACCACATCGACGGGGGTATCTGGTGCGGTGGCGTTGTCGTCGGACGCGTCACGCAGCGAATCCACCCACGAGATGAACGCGCGCAGGCTTGGCGTGCCCTGCGCGGCGATTTCCTGCAAGTAGGTGTCCACCAGAGACAGCATCGCGTCGAGTGACGAAGCGGCATGCGATGTGGCACGATTGCCGGCATCCGGATGCCGCATCCGTTCGGCGAGCAGCAGGTCGATGTCCAGTCCGAGCGCGGTGATGGCCGTGCGTACCACTTCCGGCAACGGATGGCCGGCCGTGCGCTGCACCTGTTGGATGACGCGACCGGCGTGGATGACGCTCGCGGCTCCCGTACGGCTCAATACGCCGTCGACGAGGTGCCGCAGATCGCCGCGCAGCAGCACGTCGATCAGGAAGACGGCGTTGGGCACTTGGTCGCGGTAGGCGCGCACGGTGGCGCGGATGTCGGCGTCGGACGGATTCGCATCCGCCTCCACGATGCCGGCCGACACGAGCGCGCGGTAGCGTTGCGCGGTGTTGAGCCGTTCGGCGATGCCGGCGAGCGCCTGCAGATCGTCGGCGGACAGGCCGAATCGTGGTGTGGCGAGCAGCCGCATGAGCGCGGCGCTGTCGGTGTGGTCGCATACGACGTGCAGCAGGGCGAGGATGTCTTTGATTTCGGGACGTTCCAGGAGTGCGGCCTGGCCGACGACGAGTGTGGTGAGGCCGGCTTGTTCCAGTGCGTCCTCGTAGGCTGGCATCTGCGTTTTGGAGCGGAACAGGAGCGCCACGTGCGGACGGTTGTCTTTGGCTCCGTCGGCGAGCTCGTTTTCGGTTGGCGTGTGCAGCGCGATCGCTTGTTTGGCGAAGCGTACGATGGCGTCGATTTCCTGGCCGAATGTGGCGTAGCCGAGCACGCCGAGCGTACCTTCGGGGGCATTGTCGATGTTGGCGAGCGGGGGCACGTCCACTTCGCGCATAAGCGAGCTGCCGCGACGTCTGGCGGGCAGGCGCAATGGTTTCGTCAGATTGTTGGCCGCTTCGAGCACCATGCGCGAGTTACGTCGGGTGACGGTCAGCGTGTAGGGCTTGTCGGTGGCGTCGTGGCCGAAGTCGTGTTGCAGCATGCGGAATGCGCCTGGGCTGGCTCCTCGCCATGCGTAGATCGATTGGAAGGGGTCGCCGACGGCGTTCACCGCGCTGCGCTGGGTGGAATCGGCGTGGAACAGTGCGGTCAGGAGGGCCGCCTGCGTGGTGGAGGTGTCTTGGTATTCGTCGAGCAGCACGTGCGTGTAGCGTTTGCGGTAGGTGGCTCCGATGGAGGGGAATCGGGTGACGAGTTGGAATGCGGCGATGGTGAAGTCGCTGAATTCGGCCATGTTGAGGGCGCGTTTTTCGGCGTGGTAGTCGGCCACGAGGTCGAGTAGCAGGTCGCGTTTGCGGGCCGTGCCGGCCAATTGCGCGGTCTTGCAGACGCAGAGTTGGTGGCATTGGGCGCGGTATTCGCGCATGCGGGTTTCGAAGGCGGTGTCGGATTCCTTTTTCTTCTGTTTCGGAGCCTTGCCCACTTTCGGCTCGTCATCGGGAACGTCCTCGTCTTCAAGCGCTTTGGCCACTTGCGCCACGAACGCCTTATCCCATGCGCGCACGCGTTCCACGGCTTCGTCGAAGCTGGTGCAGTCGCTGCCGATCATGGCTCCTGCGATGGCGTTGGATAGGGTGAACACGTTGCCGGCGATGGTGGAGAATTTGCCGAGTTCGTCGCCGCCTTGGTCGAAGGCCATGAGCTGGTCCATGTGCTTGTCGAGCACGGTGTGGATGAGCTGCAGCGCTCCGGCTTCGCTCAATGGCTGCGTGTTTTGGTCGAAGCCGACGAGCAGGCCGTATTGGCGCACGATGGTTTGGAAGAACGCGTCATAGGTGGAGACTTCCGGTTTGAGGAAGGCGACGCGTGTACCGCGTCCGGCTTGGTTGCGTGTCACGGCAGCGGAGACGCGCGAAAGCAGTTCGGAGGCGGCTTTACGCGTGAAGGTCAGGCCCAGAATCTTCTCGGGACTGATGCCCTGGTCGATGAGGGTGATGATGCGGCGGGTCATGGTGTAGGTTTTGCCGGCGCCCGCCACCACGACCACGTCCTCGTATGAGGGGGCTTGGATGACGGCGGCCTGTTCCGGACTGTCGGTGAATTTCGGCGTGGCGGCCGGCACAGTGCCCATCGCATCGCCCTTTGCTGTGGCCCCGTTCGTTGACATGCTTCCGTTCATACCGTCACTCCCGTTCATGCCACGGTCCTTTCGAATACGGTGTTCTGCTCGCCTTGGCAGGCCGGGCAGACCCCACTACCGTACGTTCTGCAGTATCCGACGTGTTCCACGGTCGGACGCGCGGTGATGCGGGTGGCCCGGCTCGCCGCGGCCGCATAGAAGACGCGGGAGATCATGGTCAGCGACCATACCGTCATCTTCGACCGCGATTCCAGAAGTTGCTTCCAATGTTCTTCGCTGACCTGCGCCGGCCGTTCGACGTCGTCGAGGCCGCTGGTGAAGACGCTGGCCATTTTGGGCACGTATTTGCGGGGTATGAAATCGCCCGCGTTGATGCTTCCGCCGGCGAACAGCGCCTGCTGGTGGTACGCTTCGTCGCCTTGCCCTTTGCGTGGCGCGGGTGCCGCGTATTCCATGACGTGGAACAGGGCGCTTTGGGTGATGTCCGGCATGGTTGCGATCGCCTGCGCGCCGCGTTTTCCGCCGTGTTCCGGGAATGCGAGGCCCAGCTGGTAGCAGACGAGCTGCAGGTCGCTGAACAGGGAGCGTCCGTTTGGCACTTTGCCGGTTTTGTAGTCGATCAGCCGTACCTGTTCGCGGCCGTCGGCGGTACGGCGGTGTTCAAGACGGTCGATTCTGCCCGACAGGCGTACGGTGAGCCGGTCGCTCATGCCGGTTTCCGGCCAGCCGTCGACGAGCGCGCCCATGATGGCGATGAGTTCGTCGCGGGAGATCGGAGCGTTGCCGTCGATGGCGTTGTAGGCGTCGAGGATGTCGTCGAAGTCGAATCGCGCGGCGAACTGCCGTTCCGCTTCGGCATGGTCCAACGTTCCCACGGTGATGGTTTCGGTGTTGTTCGACGGGTATCCCGTACGGTTCGACTTGACGAAATATGTGGCGATGTTGCGCAATGCGACCGATGCTTTCGCGTCCTTGCCGAGCGCCTTGTACCGTTCCTCGGGGTCGTTGATGGCGTTGAGGTCGCCACGTAGGGTCTTGTATCGGCCGATCATCCATTGGGTGATTTCGTCGATGTTGTCCTCGTCGCTTACTGCGGTGTGGTTTTGGGGCAGGTCGAGTCCGGCTTCGGTGGCCTGTTGCGCGACGGCGTGGATGAGCGAGCCGAAGCTGGTGGCCGCGCTGCCCATGCGTGGGCCGGCGAAACGGTTCTCCAGCATCCAGCACACCGGGCACGCCCACAAACTGTCCACGGCGGATGGAGAAAGGGTGACCACGTCGGATTGGCCGTCCGTTTTTTCGATGGATTCCGGTTGTTCGATAAGCTTCGCCTTGTCGGCATGCTCCGTTTTCCCGTCAGATTCCATCTTGCCGTCGATTTCCGTCATATCGTCGGCTCCCGCATGTTCCGTAAGGAACGCCCAATTGTCGGGATTCGCGGCGGCGATGCCATGCGATGCCAACAACGCCAAGGCTTGCGCGGCATCGCGCGCTTGGGGGGAATCGGTCGGCGCATGGGCCAGCACGCTTCGCGAGGCGGCGACCAGGCCACGTGGGTTGGCCTCCAGTCCCGCGTATTCGCCGGCCTCGCCGACCGCCGTGTACACGCGTGTTTCCGCATCGGCATCCCGGTCGCGGTCGAACCATTCCGGCAGGTAGCCGTAGAGGAAGTCGGACGGCACATGGTCTTCGTTGAGGACCGCGCTTACCGTCACACGCTCATCGGCGCGGGTGAGCGCCACAAGGAGGCTTTTCTGTTCGGAGGCGAGCACCGCGGCGAGCTGCGCGTTTTCGCGGCCTGCGGAAGTGACGATGTCGTCGGACAGTCGTCCATGCAGCATGATGTCGGCGAGCTCCTCCCCGCCAAACAGGGTATTGCGCGGCGCGAGGTTCGGCCATTGGCCTTGTTGAAGCGCAGGCATGAACACGAGTTTCCAATGTTTTCCGGCAGCTCCGGCGGGCGTGGTGAGCGTCACGGCCTGATCGATCGGCGCGGTGTGCGCCAGGGAGTCGGCTTCGATGGCGAGCGCGCGGACCTGTTCGATGAACGCGTCGATGGTGTGCGCTGCCGTCACGCCGTTCGATTCGCCGCCGGACGCGTAGCTGAACAGGCGCATCGCGGTGTCGAGCCGGTCGTTGGCCGCGCGGCCTTCGGCGTTGTTGCGCAACGCCGTTTTCTGCCAGATTTCGGCTTTGCCGAACGCCTGCCATGCACAGTCGAGCATGTATTGCGGTTCGTGGGATGTCAGGCGTGCCTCCGACCGCAGGGTATCGTCGAGCGTTTTCCACAGGCGTGCGAAGGCTTGCGCTTGGGGGTCTTTGCGGCCCAGTACGGAAGCGATCGCGTCGAGCACGCGGTCAGTGTCGCCTTCCAATAGCAGGATGTACAGCGCGTTCATGCCGAAGGATGGTTCGTCCGCATCCTCAGCGGCACGCTCTCCCGTCATCAGCCGGTCGTCGGTGTCGATTGCCGGCAGGCCCATGTCGGCAGCGTTTTCCGCGTCCGACGCCGATGCCGCCACGCGTGCGGTGTGGAAGGTTTCGACGTAATCGTTCCAATCGTCGATCAGCTGTGGCAGCAGCGCGCGCCCGGACGTGTCGGACGTGGACGGATCGGCTGTATCGTCATGCAAAACCGTGGCCAGCGAGCCGAGCGCGTTCATCGCCGATTCGACCACGCACAGCCGAGCCGGACGTTCGCCGGGGGTGGTGATCAGCGGCGAGTTCATAATCGATGCGACGCGTGAGCGCACGTATGCGCCGGCCGTGTCGAGGTTCATGGACGAGGTGGCGATGCCTTGCCGTTTCAGTTCGGCCAGTTCGATCATGGAGAACAGGCCCTGCACGAACGGTTCGTCCTTGAGGGGGCGGGTCACGCTCGAATAGCGTACGGGCACGCCGTCGGCGCGTAGCCGTTCGCCGAACGTGCGCACGGTGGCGTTGTCGTGGGCGATCACGGCCATGTCGTTCCAGTCGCGGCCGTGTTCGAGATGTTCGGTTTTGATTTTCCACACCACGTCGTCGAGTTCTTCGACGGTGGAACGGTACATCGCGGCTTCAAGACTGCCGTCGTGCGTCTCCGGTATGGCGATGGCCGGCATTTTGCCGGGGCGGTTCGCCAGCGCGTCGTCGGTCGATTCCGTGCTGGCGATGGTCAGGCTCACGCGGCTCGCCACCGCGGCCAGGTCCGTGCCTTCGGCCATATGGGACGGTTCCAGCCGTACCAGTCGCGCGCCCAATCGCGATTGCGCCATGTTGAACAGATATTCAGGGTACGATCCGCGGAACGTCTGCACCGCCTCGTCGGGGTTGCCGACGAGCAACAGTCGCACGCCACGGTTGCGCAATGCGGTGAGAAAGTCGAAGCCGGCGAGTGTGGCGTCCTGGAAATCGTCGACGATGACGAGTTTCGGCAGGTCGGACGTTTCGGCTTCGCTCACGGCGGCCGCGGCGTCGATCATGAGCTGCGAGGCGTCGAGACGGTATTGGTCCGGATATGCCTCGTTGATGGCCTGGTTGTATTCGGCGCGCAGCGCGAAGGCGAGCCGCCATTGCACGCGCAGTCGTTCGCGTCGTTCGTCGAGCGTGCCGTGCTCGTCGGCAGCGCGGGCGATCAGCGCGTCTTCGAGTTCCGGTTTCGCGCCGATCTCGTTCATGCGGGCAAGCATGTCGCGCAGCTGGTTGGCGAAGGCGTCGGTGGCGTCGTCCACCACCATGCCCGACCAGTCGGCGACCACGAAGTAGGTGCGCAATAGCGCGCAGGTGGAGCATTCGTCGCCGTGCTCGGCATGTTCGGCATGCCTGGCGAGCACACGGCGGATGACCACGTCCTGTTCGGCCCCGTTGAGCAGTTTCGGCAGGGGTTGTCCGGCATGCGATCGCACGGCGGTCATGATGCGGAACGCGACGGCTGGCAGGGTGGTGACGGGGCGTGCCTGCGAGATCGCGGACAGTTCGCGGATCACGGTGTCGCCGAGCCGGTCGGCCACCTGTCTGCCGGAGACCGTCATCACGGCGTACGCGTCGCCATGCCGCTTCATCGCGGCGACCAGCATGTCCAGCGCGAACCGGGTCTTGCCGCTGCGGGGTGCCCCCGCAACCAATGTCGCGTCATCGAGATCGTCCACATCCATCATGTCTCCCCAGCTTAGCCGAACGGTCCGGCCACGAATCGCATATCATCGTCTGAAGCCGTCCTGAAAACGTCATCGTGGACACCGCCATCTTTATATATGGACATCGATACCCTCTACAAAGTTTTTCGGACACCGCCACCAATAAGATTGACTAGCGGCGCAGCCCGGGAAGGTTCAACAGCGAACAGACGGCCTGCCCATGACGACGAGTACAGTCGAAGCATAGACGCAACGCACGGAACCGGGCAGGAACTACAGGAAAGAGGAAGCATGGAAGCCTCAAGGAGCATTCCCCCTCAGATTCCCGGCTACACACTGATCAAACGGCTGGGCTCCGGTTCCGAAGCCGACGTGTACCTGTACCAGCAGCTTTCCCCGGCCCGTCAGGTGGCCATCAAAATCAGCAAGAACACGCTCGACCCACGTGCCGCGGTCCGCTTCCGTTCCGAAGCGAATTTCATGGGGCAGATCTCCACACACCCCTACATTCTTTCCGTCTATGAGAACGGCGTGACCGTCAACGGGCGCGGCTACACCGTGTTCGAATACGCTCCGGGCGGCAATTACAAGACGTTCCTCGAGCATGGCCGTCTCACCGCCGACCAGATGCTCACCGTCGGCATCGATCTGGCGAGCGCGCTGTTCACCGCGCATCGCAAAGGCATCATCCATCGAGACATCAAGCCCAGCAATATTCTCATCAACGCGCACAATATGCCCATGCTCGCCGATTTCGGCATCGCCGGGACCGTCTATGGGCGTCCGGGTGTCGGCTTCACCATCGCGTGGGCCGCGCCGGAGGTGCTTGCCCAAGGCGGTGGCGGTAATGAATCGTCCGATATCTATTCGCTTGGCGCCACGCTGTTCGCCATGCTGATCGGCCAATCGCCGTACGAGTATTTCTACGCCGATGTGCTGGGCGATTCCCAACGGCAGGTGCGGGCCGAACGGCTCAAGTCCGTCATTCTCAACAATCCGCTGCCCAAGCTCAACCGTCCCGACGTGCCGGCCGAAGTGGAACGGGTGTTGCGTAAGGCCTTGAGCCGTACGCCCGAGGATCGTTACTATTCCGCGTTGGAGTTCGCGCGCGACATGCAGCGCGTGCAACAGGCCTTGTATGGCCGTGCCGCGCAGACCACCGTCGAGGGTGTGCCGGATTATCCGCAGAACATGTACGCGCAGACTTCCACATTCGACCAGTCCGCCCCGGTTGCGAAACAGCATGCCCGGTGGGTGAAGCCGTTGGCCGTCACGGTTGCTGCGGCGGCCGCCGTGGTCGTGATGGCGTTGGCGTTCGTCACCGTCGTCATGCCGAATATGGATGCGGCTTCCGACAACAGCAAGGTGCAGGTGCAGAACCATGGCACCCGGAACCATGCCGAGGACGATCCCGATTCGGCGATCACGTCGGGCAGTGTGCCGAGCGTGCAGGATCTTACGGGCGAATACACCGCCGACGGCAAAGTGCGGTTCACGTGGGTCAATCCTTCGCCGAAGGATGGCGATTCGTACGCGTGGTCGCTGGTCGGCGATTCGGGAACCGACCCGAACGCGCAGGGCACCACCACGGAGTCGACGAGCATCGAAATCGATCCGGCCGACGGCGCGCAGACGTGCGTGCAGGTGAGTCTGGTTCGCGCGGACCGGCAGATGTCCGAGAATCCCATGATCGCGTGCGCGGCCAAGCCGTGAGTTTGCGGCCGGATGCGGGTGACATGAACCGATACGAACCAATACAGCCCGGCATGCATGCGGGCAAACAGGTAGGCGCATGCGGTTGGATGCGCGGTCAAGCAAAGTTTGGGCACAATCAGGGAAGAGCCAGTCGATGAGCAAGCATAGGAACGCCGAGAACCAGTCGGCGCAATCGTACGAACGGCAGTTGCGATTCGGGTCGATGCTGCGCAAGCTGCTGCCTTCCGGCAGTCGCCGGTGGATCACGCCGATCGTCATGCTGCTGCTGTTGCTGGGCATCGTCGCCGGGGCCGTCATCGTCAGTTCGGTGACGCAACGTCACGTGCAGCTCGACGATGGCACCGTGTGGGTCACTTCGCTCAAGGACCGCAAGGCCGCCCGTTTCAACGTGCGCAACCGGGACGCCGATGCGGGCGTCGCCTCCACTGCGGCCCGGTTCGACGTGGCCCAGCATGATGGCTCCACCGTGATCTCCGAAGGTACGAAGGCCAGCAACATCGAGGCCTCCACCGTCAGCGAAAGCGGCAACACCACCATCAAATCGGATACGCGGACCGTCGTCGGAGGCAACACCGCGGCGTTCATCAACGTCAAGACGGGCAATGTGTGGGTCGGGTCCGCCGATGATGTGAAATCCATGAATCCGACCACCGATTCGCCGAAGATGAAGCTGGGGTCGGGTGGCCGTATCGCGGTGACGCATGACGGTGTCGTCTACGGCTATCGCGCGTCCGACGGCGCGGTGCTCAGTGTCGACGGGCCTCAGGGAACGCCCGGCAAGGATGCGACGATCAAGGGCGCCACGAATGTCGAATCGTTCACCGTGGTCGGCAAGACGCCGGTCGCAGCCGGTGCCGGCAAGGTGTTCTGGCCGAAGGGCAGCGCGGATATCGGCCTGCAGGGTCAGGCGACGTTGCAGGCGCCATCCACGGATGGCAGGCAGACTGGCTGGGTGGCGGTTTCCACGCCGCGGGGCATCGCCATGGTCGATTTGGGTAGTAAAAAGGTCACGCAGCTGCCGAATGCCGGCAAGGGCGATGCCGCGCAGCCGGTGTCCACCAATGGCTGCGTGTTCGCCGCGTGGGCGCAGAAGGCCAACAATTACATCAGGGTGTGCGCGGCGAACGACAAGGACGCACAGTTTTCCTCGTTGGAAGATGTCAATCCCACCTCGCAGCTCGTGTTCCGCACCAACCATCGTCTGGTGGTGCTCAACGACGTGGTCAACGGCAATGTGTGGAATCCGCAGGAGTCCACCAAGGTCATCAAAATCCAGTGGAACAAGGTGGAGACCAAGCAGTCGAAGCAACAGCAGCAAAACAACGACAGCGCCAACAACCAGCATAATTTCAGCAAGAACTGTTCGGCGCAGTTGGGGCAGATCAAGGCCGTGGACGATTCGTTCGGCGCGCGCGTGGGATCGCAGCAGATTCTCGACGTGTTGCGCAACGACGAGCAGACCGACTGTTCCGTGCTGCGCATCACGTCGGTGAGCGCTCCGGATGGCGCGAACATCACCGTCTCCCCCGTCTATGACGGCCGGTATCTGCAGCTCGACGCCTCCGGTACCGCCGCGGGCAACGTGTCCTTCAGCTATGAGATTTCCGACGGACGCGGGCAGACGTCCAGCGCCACCGTGTCGCTCACGCTGGCCGGCGGCGACGACCATGCGCCGCTGCAGAGCGACACTCCGCCGGAAATCGACGTGGAGCAGGGTGCTTCGTACACCGCGAACGCGTTGGGCAGCTTCTCCGACCCCGACGGCGATCCGCTGACCTTGGTGTCGGCATCGCCGCAGAACACCGATCAGGTGACGGTGTCCACGCGAGCCGACGGACAATTGGTCTTCAACGCCGGTTCGATGTCGTCCGGCAGGGCGGGCATCGAGGTCACGGTGTCCGACGGCCAGCAGACCGGCATCGGCATGATCTACTTCTCCGTGAAGCCGGCGAACACGCTGGGCGCGGTCATCGACCCCGTGGTCAAACAGACCACGCCCGACACCCGCACCACCATCGCGCTCAAACCGTACGTGCACGGCACGTCCGTCGAACCGGCCGAATTGACCGCGGTGGAGACGCCGTCCGGCGCGGCCACCACCATGAACGCCACCGACATGTCGATCACGTTCACCGCCTCCAATCCCGGCACCTACTATGTGCCGTACACCATCACGCAGGGTTCCATTCCGTCGACCGGTCTGGCTCGTGTGGAGGTGCAGGCGGTGGCCGGAGACGCCGCCAAGCCGATCGCGGCGAACGATGTGGCGCTGCTAGGCGCGGACAATACCGCGATTGTGGAGCCGCTTGCCAACGACGTCGACCCGATGGGCGGCGTGCTGTCGGTGACCAGCGTCACCGCGGACGCGCAAAGCGGCATCAAAACCGGTGTGGTGAGCAACAAGCGCGTCTATATCACCGCGCGTCAGGTGCCGACCGAGCCGGTGCGGATCTCCTACACCGTGGCCAACGCGGCCGGATCGTCGACCGGCGTCATCGTCCTGCAGCCGCCGGCGCTGACCACGTCGAATTCCGTGCCGAAGGCCGAGAACATCACCACACAGGTGCGCACCGAAGGCATCGTGTCCGTGGACGTGCTCGACCATGTCACGTATTCCGACGGCACCACGGTGAGCCTGCAGAACGACTTGCAGTATGACAAGAACACGTTCAAGGGTCTGGTGTTCGTGTCCGGCGACACCGTGCGCTATCAGGCCACCAGACAAACCGGCTCCTTCCCCGTCACCTATACGGTGAAGGACAATCTCGGCAACGCGGCCTCGGCCACCATCACCATCAACGTGCATCAGAAGGACGCGTCCAACAAGGCGGCTCCGACACCGTCCGACGTCGAGGCGCAGGTGGCGGCCGGTCAGAAGGTGCAGATTCCGATCACGCTCACCGGCATCGACGCTGACGGCGATGACGTGCAGCTGCTCGGCTTGGGCAACAAAGCGCCGAAACTGGGCCGTATCAGCGAGGTGGGCGCCACGTATCTGGTGTATGAGGCGTATGCCGATTCGTCCGGAACGGACACGTTCTCCTACGCCGTGGAGGATTGGACCGGTCAGAGGGCCACCGCGCAGGTGCGTGTGGGCGTGTTCAAATCCGGAGCCGATTCGGGTGTGTACGCGCGCGACGACGAGATCACGCTGCGTCCGAACACCGCGGCCACCGTGCCGGTGGCGCAGAACGACATTTCCGGGGACAATACTGATCTGACCGTGGCCAAGGACGTGGAATCGCAAGGCATCGGCGGCATTCAGGTCGTTGACAACATGCTGTCGTTCACCACGCCGAAGCAGGTGGGCACGTATTACGTGGTCTACACCGTCAAGGACAAGGCTGGCCTGTCCGATTCGGCGACGTTGACGGTGAATGTCGACGAGAACGCCGCCATCGACCCGCCGACCGCGTACGATTACCGTGTTCCGGCCGCCGCCACGATCGACAAGAAATCCGTGGACGTGGACGTTTCGCAGTGGATTGCCAATCCGTCCGGCACCGCCGACGAGCTTCAGGTGGGCGTGGATCCTTCCGCGACCGACCATGCGCATGTCAAGGGCGGCAAGGATTCCACCATCATCACCGTTGATCTGACCGATGAGGCGCGCGCGGTGCCGTACACCGTCACGAACACGACGTACGGCATCACGTCCACCGCGTTCATCCAAGTGCCCGCATATGGCGTGTTTCCGCCGGTTCTGCGTCCGAAGGCGCCGGCGTTGAAGGTCAATGCGCGTGAGACCATCACCATCAACATCGCCGACTACGTGCGTGTGGGCGCGGGCAAGACCGCGTATGTGGACGGCGCCGATTCGGTGAGCGCCACGAAGGCCGCGGACGGCGACCTGTACGTCAACGACCAGACGTTGAGGTTCACCGCGCCGAAGGATTACGCGGGTCCCGCGTCCATCACCTTCACCGCGGTGGACGGCAAGCGAGACAAGAACGACAAGGTGAAGATCGTCAATTCGGCGGTGCTCACGCTTCCGATCACGGTGATCGGACGTGAGGTTCCGCCGCCGACGTTCTCATCCTCCACCGTCGATGTGGTGGCCGGCGAGAAGGCCACTACCATCGATCTGACGGCGCTGACCCATTCGGCGTCGGGCCTGTACGAGGATGAGAAGCAGTACTCGTATTCCGGCGGCGTGAATTCCGGCAGTGTGGATGCCAGAGTGTCTCCCTCCGGCACGTTGACCGTGTCCGCGGACAAGACGGCCACGCCGGGCACCACGGTGAGCGTGCCCGTCTCGATCAAATATGCGAAGGGTACGGTGAGCGCCGGTATGACCGTGCGCGTCACCGCGTCCAACAGGCCACTCGCCCGTGTCACCGAGAAGACCGTGAAAATCAAGGCCGGTTCCAGCGAGCAGGTGAATCTGCTGTCCGACGCGTACAATCCGTTCCCCGACACTCCGCTGACGGTGACCGGATGCACATCCGACGGCGCGTCGAAGCTGACGGTGGATTGCCCGTCCAACGGCGTGGTGTCCATCAGGGCGGCTTCCGACATCGGCGCGAGCACCAACAAGGTGGTCGTCACCGTGCGCGACGCCACCAAAACAAAGGAACGTGAGGTGACCGGCACCATCAGCGTTTCGGTGATGGACAAACCTGATGCGCCGCTGCTTTCCGCGGTGTCCGGCGACCCGCAGGATGGCGCCGTGAATCTGAGCTGGACGGCCGGTTCGGCCAACGGCAGCCCGATCACCGAATACAAGGTGATGTGGGGCGGAGACGCGTCCGGCGAGCGCTCGTGCGGGCAGAAGACCTCCTGTCTCATCGACGGGTTGAAGAACGGCAAGACCTACTCGTTCAAGGTGCAGGCTAGGAACGAGGTCGGCTGGTCCAAGGATTCCAACGCCGTCGAGGGCACGCCGGACAAGCTGCCTGATGCGCCGACGGATGTGACGGCCAGTGTGAAGGGCAACACGGTGAGCGTCACGTGGAAGGCTCCGGACGGCAATTTCTCGTCGGTGGACAATTACGAGGTGACTTTGTCCGGCAGGAACGCGCCGTCCAAGCAGACGACAAATTCCACCGGAATCGATTTTGTTTTCGATAACAACGCGATTTCCGACGGCGACTCGTACACGGCTACGGTACGCGCCCACAACAAGGTGAATTGGAGCCAACCGTCCAAGGCGTCCGACGCGGTCAAGCCGTGGGGCAAGCCCGATGCGCCGAAGATCTCCGTGACGAACGACGACACCACGGGAACCGTCACCGTCGAATCCGTGGGCAACACCCGCAACGCGGGATGCAAGGCCGTCGAGATTTCCGGAGATGTCAGCGCAAGCATCGACGGATGTTCCGGATCCTACGATTTCAAGATTCCGGATCATGATCTCAACACCAGGGAATACACCATCAAGGCGGCGGTGGTCGGCAAGGAGAAAACGACCAGTGACGATTCGATCGTGCGTTTCACACCGAAATACGCGGTGAAGGCGCCCGAATCGGTCAGCGTCAAGGGGCATGACGACGTGTGCGTAGTCAGTTGGAAGGAGAACGGCCACGCCGACGGGTTCACGGTGAGCGCGGACGGACTCGGCTCCTACCATGCCGGCGCTTCCGAACGATCGCACGATTTCCCGCTCAAGGAATGGCAGTCCTGTTCCTCGGGCTCCGTCACGCAGCATTTCAATGGCGCGGCAAGCACCTCCAAGTCCGGCAGGGCCGATCCGGCATACGTCCGCAAGGTGAAGGCCGCCGTCAAGGCGCCGATGCTGACGTGGGACGCCAATGATCCGAACATCATCAAGGTCAGCGGCGGATCGGTGAACATGTACGGCCAGCCCGGCAAAACCGTGATCACCTTCACCGCGGACGGCAAATCCTATGACGTCGCCTGGGCATTGGGCTCCGACAAACTGAACGTCAAGGATGTGCTGCCGACCGGAGCCGATTACGCGTGGAAGGCGAAGGTGGTGGGCACCGACACCGCGCTCAACAACGAGGACAATGGCGGCACACTGCTGGACCATGACAGGTACAAGGCTCCCACGCCGAAACCCGAACCGTCGGAACCTTCAGAACCATCAAAACCGTCGGAACCATCGGATTCTGACGCGTCCACGGAAGGCGAAGCGGCCACGCGGAATGACCGGCCTGTGGCATCCTCCATCGCCCTGTCCACCGTCGACGGCGCATCCAAGCCTTGGATCCGCGGCCTGGCCTACTACGCCAGATGGTGAAACGGACGATCACAGCAATCGCAAACACAACGAACCATCCACACGAGCAACACAACAAGCAAGGAGCAACCCATGAGCAACGATTTCGATGACGCCACCCAGCTGGGTTCCATCGGCCATAATCCAAGCGTTCCCAGCCAACCCGGCCAGCAGCAGCCGGCGTTCCACACGCCGAATCTGCCGGAGCAGCCGCAAGCCGATGAGGATCCGGAGGGCACGCTGCTGAGCGCGCACGGCACCACCCAACCGGCGTTGCCGCAACAGTCCGCCCCGGCAACGCCGAACCAGCCGCGGTTCCGTCAGCCGATGCCGCAGAACCTTCGCCAACCGGCCGCCAATCCGGCAGTCGCAATGCCCGCGCAGCAGCCCGTCCAGCCAACCCAACCCGTCCAGCCCAGCCAGCCTGTACAGCCCAGCCAGCCTGTACAGCCCGTCAAACAATCCCAGCCGGTCGTCGACACGTCCATGATGACCGCACCCAGCAAAGACATCACCGAATTCCATGAGAAGTTCGCCAAGCTCGTAGACAACGTCTCCCAGGTCGTGGTCGGCAAGGAAGCACCCATCCGCCAATGCGCCACAGCCATGGTGGTCGGCGGGCACATCCTGCTCGAAGACAACCCGGGCACCGGCAAAACCCAGCTGGCGCGAGGCCTTGCCAACTCCATCGACATGTCGTTCAAACGTATCCAGTTCACCCCGGACCTGCTGCCGTCCGACGTGGTCGGCGTCACCTACTACGACCAGAAGCGCGGCGAATTCGAATACCGCGAAGGCCCGATCTTCGCGTCCATCGTGCTCGCCGACGAAATCAACCGCGCCTCACCGAAAACACAGTCCGCACTGCTCGAAGTCATGGAAGAGCAGAAGGTCACCGTCGACGGCGTCACCCACCCGGTGCCGCGGCCGTTCATGGTCATCGCCACCCAGAACCCGATCGAACAGCTCGGCACCTACAAGCTGCCGGAAGCGCAGATGGACCGTTTCCTCATCAAAACCACCATCGGCTATCCAAGCCACGACGTGAGCGTCAACATCCTGAAACAGGTCAACGTCACCGACCGCGCCGCCACCGTGCATCCGGTGCTCACCGGCGAAGACGTGCTGCGCATGCGCAACATCAGCGAAACCGTGCATCTCGACGACGCGATCCTCGAATACATCGTGCGACTGGTGGAAGCCACCCGCCACAACGAACGCATCCAAGTCGGCTCCTCCATGCGAGGCGCGCTCGCCTTGACCCGCTGCGCGCGCGTATGGGCCGCCTCCGACAACCGCGGCTACGTAGTGCCCGACGACGTCAAAAACCTCGCCGTACCCGTGCTCGCGCACCGCATCACCCTCACCGCCGAAGCCACCTTCGCCGGAAACACCCCCGAACAGATGATCGGCCAGATCCTCGAAGACGTGCCGGCCCCGACCCTGGGCGCCAACGCCTGAAACACAATCCGCCCCCGGCATACGCACCACACAATCCGAAAGGTCAAGGAATGCGGCATTCGCACACAGTGCAGCGCAGACGGACCATCCAACGATCCCTACGCCGCCTCAAACATCGCATCAAGCGACTGGCCACCTCATACGTGTCGCCGCTTGGCTGGGCGGTGGCGGCGCTCGCCGTCGCCTCGCTGGTGGCGTTCGTCCTGCTGGGGTGGCATGAGCTGCTGGCCATGGCGGTGGTGTTCGCGGTCATGCTGGCCGCGGCGGTCATGCTTTCCCTTGGCAACACCTCGTTCCAAGCCACCATCGACGTGTCCAGCAGACGCGTCACGGTGTCAGACACGGTGAAAGTCGACGTCTGCGTGGACAATCCGGACCGCACCCCCACCACGTCGGCGCGCGGCGACCTGCCCATCGGAGACAACCACGAACGGTTCGCCATTCCCATGCTCGCCGCAGGCCAGTCACGCCAGACGACTGTGGAATTCACCGCCGTCAGCCGCGCGGTGCTGCCCATCGGCCCGCTATCCATCCGCAAAGGCGACCCGTTCGGTCTGATCCGCCACGAAAAGAAACTCGTGGACCAGATCAACGTGTTCATTCATCCGCAGACCGTGCTGCTCAGCACCCTGAACGCCGGCATTCCACGCGATTTGGAAGGTCAGCCAAGCGGCGAAATCGTCGACGACGACCTCGACTTCTACGGCCTGCGCGAATACGAGCCCGGCGATGACGTACGCAACGTGCATTGGCTCAGCTCCGCGAAAACCGGATCGCTTATGATCCGCCAATACGAAGCCACCCGCCGTACCGACACCGCTCTGACCATCAGCGTGAACCCGGATGATTACATCGATTCCCAGGAATTCGAACTGGCCGTATCCGTCCACGCCTCCATCGGCGTGCAATGCCTGCAGCAGAACCGGCCAGTCACCGCGCATGCCGGTTCCACGCACGCCATTCCGCGCAACGCCACGGAATTTCTCGATGGCTGCAGCGGCATCGACCCTGACATCGACGACAATCCCAACCTCGCGCAAACCACTCTCGAACATGCCCCCGACGCATCCTTCTACTTCTTCACCGTCGGCAGGCTCAAAACCATCGACGACATCAAACACATGGTCCTCGCACTCCCCCGCTCCGCAACCTGCGTGGTGCTTCAAGCCGCAACCGGCCAACCGCGCGCCATCAAACGCTACTCCGACTTCACCTTGGCAACCGTGGGAGACCTCAACGACCTCCCCATGATCATGGGGGTGCTGGCATGAGCACCACATTCACCAACACCGGCAATTTCACCGGCAACCTCACCGGCACAGGCACCAACTCCGCCAACACCAACACTGGCATGGCAACCGGCACAGGCACCGGCTCATGGGCGGACTCCACCCACTCCGTCATCTGGATGTCCCGCAGCGGCAAGTCCCCAGCCATGCCCAACACCAACCAGCCGCACGCCGCGCAATACGCAAGCCTCACGGTCGCCGCCCTGCTGACCATCGCCGCAGCCAGCAACCTCATCGACGTATACGGCTCCGCCCTGTCTTGGACGAGCGCCGCAATCCCCGCCACCATCATCGGCTCGCTCGTGGCGCTTGCCGGTCTCGTTCCCGCGTTGCGCCTGTGGTGGCAGATGCTGTTCATGGCGTGTGCGCAGCTGGTGGTCGGCCCGGTCATCTTCCTGAATGGCACCACCATCGCCCATGTCATTCCCACATTGCGCACGTTGACGCAAGGGTGGATGCGGATGCTCGGCTCGTTCAAATACCTGCTGGCCATCGACCCGCCGACCGGCACCGGCGACGGCTCGCTGCTCGCCGTGTGGACGATCTGCCTGTGGGCCGCGCTGCTGGCCGGTATCTTCGCGGTTGCGGAGGATGGCCGGCTTACGATGGTCGCGGTCGTTCCCGTCGTGGCGAATCTTGCGATCTGCGCGCTGCTTGGCACGTCGAGCGGTTTCTACCGTATGGCGATCGGCACGATTATGGCGGTCGTGCTGGTGGTTTGGGTCAGCGCGCGTTGGAAACTGTTGGAATTGGGCCGTTGGCTCAGTTCCGTAGTCATCGTGCTGCTGGCTTCGGCTGTGGCGATCGGCGGATGCTTGGTGGTCGGGCAAAACCGCACCATTCTGCGCGACCATTATGATCCGCCGCTGAGCCCGTACGATTACACCAGCCCGTTGAGCGGCATGCGTTCGTATATCAAGAACCATAAGGACGATGTGCTGCTGACCGTCGACGATCTGCCGGCCGGTTCCACGGTGCGTTTGGCGGTTATGGACCGTTTCGACGGCAATGTGTGGAACCTGTCCGATTCCACCATGGCTTCGGATTCCTCCAACTACCATCGTGTGGGCGATTCCATCACAAACAACGCCACCGGCAAGCGGTTCACCGCGAAATTCACGGTCGATGACGGTTTGAGCGACTATTGGCTGCCGATGGCCGGCGCGGCTTCCAGCGTGAAGTTCGCCACATCGTCGGACGCCGATTCGTTCTACTACAACACCGACACCATGTCGGCGATCTACCCTTCGCGCACCTCTCCGGGATTGTCCTATACGGAAACCGGCGTCATTCCACGGACGCCGACGGATAAGGAGATCGCCAAGGCGAATGCTTCCTCCATCAGCCAGCCCAAGGCGGAGGATGTGCCCGATTGCGTGGATAAGCTGGCCACCGCGATTGCGGGCGGCCAGTCCAAGGGCGGCGAGGCCGCGCAGTCTCTTGCCGACAAGCTCAGGGAATCCGGCTGGTTCTCCCATGGTTTGAATGGCGATTACCCGTCCAGGGCCGGTCACGGCAACTATCGCATCGACCAGCTGCTCGCCGGCAGTGCGATGGTCGGAGACAGCGAGCAATACGCTTCCGCGATGGCGCTTATGGCCCGCAGTCTCGGCCTGCCGAGCCGCGTGGTGCTGGGCTTCCTGCCGAAGAACGACGAGGGCGAGATCAGCGACAGCCGCACCGAGAAGCATGGCAAAACCACCACCACGAAATTCACCGGCAACGATGTGACCGCTTGGGTGGAGATCAAGCTGGACGGTTACGGATGGGTGGCGTTCTACCCGACACCGAAGGAAACGAAGGTTCCCGACGAGAACCAGAATCTCACTCCGCCCAATCCGCAGACCTTGGTGCGTCAGCCTCCGGTGCCGCTTACCGATCCGCTGCGTGACGACAACCAAGCCAAGGGCAAAACGTCGCTTGGCGGCAGCATGGCCGACGAGACGCCGACGAGCCTGTTCTGGCAGCGTTTCGGCAGAATCGTCAGAAAAGTCGCCATCTACGGCAGCCCTCTGTGGACGGTGCTCATCGTCTGCGGCCTGCTGCTCGCCATCAAGGCGATCGCCCTGGCTCGGGCGCACAGGCATGGCAGCGCATCGCAACGCGTCGCTGCCGGATGGCAGGCGGTCGCGGCGCTTGCCCGGCAAAGCGGCCTTGACGTCCAAGGCACCAGAAACGAGCAGGCGCAGGCCATCGCCGAACAGATGGGCTTCGAAGCCGATACACTGCTCGCGCTGGGCAGGGAGGCTGATTACGCGGCCTTCTCCGGAGGCGATATCACGCAGGAGCATGCGGAACGCTACTGGCATGACATCGCCGAAGAACGAAAGTTCATGCTCGGCTCGCTGCCGACGTTCCGCAGGTGGCGGGCGAAACTATCGCTTGCGGACATGTTCCACTTCCGGAAAATCCGCTTGCGGAAAATCGGTGTGAAAGGGCGGGACTCATGAACGTCAAACATATTGAGGTCGGTCTGAACAGCAATATCGGCTTGCGTAGGAAAGACAACCAGGACAGCGCCTGCGCAAGCCACGGCGTGTATGTGGTGTGCGACGGCATGGGTGGCGGCAAGGGCGGCAAGCAGGCCAGTTCCGATGTTGCGGAACGGTTCGCGCGTTTGGCCGAACTGCCGACGCGCGATCTTGACGCGATTGACGAAACGCTGATCCTTGCCCAGCAGGAGGTGCTCCGTCTGGGTGAGCAGCTCGGCGGCGTTGCGGGCACTACCATCAGCGGCGTGCTGCTGCCGACGCGTGTCGGCGATGACGCGATATGTTCCGACGAACGGTGTTACATCGTCAATGTGGGCGATTCCCGCACGTACCATATGCGCGCCGACGGCAATGGCGCGTGGCTGGCGGATTCGCTGACGTGCATCACCCGCGACCATTCGGAACGGCAGAACGCCATCGATTCGGGGCAGATGCTGCCCGATGAGGCGAGCCGTTGCATTCCACGCAACATCATCACGCAATGTGTCGGCGCGCCTGCCGGCATCCAGCCTGACTGGTACGCCGCGCGTGCGGACGGACGGTTCATCATCTGTTCCGATGGGCTGCATGCGCAGATCGGCCGTGAGCAGCTTGCCGAGATCGCGGCGACGCACGCCGACCCGCAGATGGCCGCGGACATGCTGGTACGCGCCGCGCTGAACGCCGGTGGCCGCGACAACATCACCGTCATCGTGGTGGATATGCGTTCCGATATGCCGTGCGACGAGGATTGGAACGTCAGCAAGATCGGCGATGACGAGGATATCGACGATGCGCTGGACGGTACGTTGCAAACGTTACGAGTCATTCAATAAGATGGTTACAGACCACGAGACAAGGAGATCATGATGGTCGATTTCGATGCCGCGGTGGCGGCCGTGCAGGATCCGAACGCCGATCCCGTGTTCCTGGCGAAAATCGCGTACGAGAATCCGGAATTCGGTGCGAATGTCGTTGCCAATCCGCGAGCGTACCCGGGTCTGAAGCGTTGGGTCGCCGAATTCGGCGATGAGCGCGCCCGCCAGCAGCTGGTGGCGATGGGCTGGCCGGTTCCGCAAAATGGCGTGCAGCCGCAGCCGATTGCCGAACAGGTCCAGCCGGAACAGCAGTATCAGCCGGCAGTGGCGGAACAGTTCCAGCAGAAGCAGCAGTATCAGCCGGAACAGCCGGTGAACCAGCAATACGGTCAGGACGCTGCCTATGCGGCGTCTAACGAGGCTTCGACCGAGTATGTCGACCCATACATGAATCCCGCCGATTTGTCCGAAGTGGCCGATTATTCATCGAGCCAGCCGCAGAACGAGCCGGAACAGCAGTATGCCGAACAGCAGTATGCCGCGGCCCAGGAATCGCCGGCAGACGCGGGGTTCACCGCGGAACTGGCCATGACCACCACCGATCAGATGTTGATGGCCCGTATCGCCAGCGAAGCGCCGGAGCTTCGTCCGTGTCTTGCGCGCAATCCGTACATCTATCCGGAATTGCTTGCCTGGCTTGGCCAGTTGAACGATTCGGCCATCAACGCGGCCATTCGTCTGCGCCAGCAGTGAGCTAACGCCGATTATCAGACCATTTGAAACATAAGGGGTTGTCGCGGGAATCTCCGTGACAACCCCTTATCGTCTTACCGCTAACCGTCCGCGCCGACGCTGTCAACACAAATCGTCAACGCAGTCCGTCAGCGTAATCGTGTCTTCACTGACAAACGCCCTCACTGTTTGCGGAATTGGAAGAACTGGTCGCCGATACGCACCGTGCATGGCGCCTCCAGCTGCATCGGCTTGTGTTCCACTTTGGTTTCGACATCGTCTTGGATGATGTACGTGCCGTTGAGCGAACCGTAATCCTCTATCCACAGCGTGCCATCCTGGTCGAAGCTGATCGCCGCATGGTTGCGTGAGATTGTGCGCGTCGGATCCTCCAGCTTGACCGATTTGGCGCCGGCGGGCACTTCGGCCGAAGGCTTGCGGCCAAGGAGCACGCCCATATCCACGATCACCTGCTGTCCGGTCTGCTCGTTGTCCAGCACGTACGTGTGCTTCGGCTGCTTCATGGTGAAGGCTTCGGAAAGCACGGTGCCGTCCCAGTCGATATCGTCCTCGTCCGAAACGGCAGCGTCGCCCTTCGCAACGGAAACATCCTGCATATCGTGGTCGTCCGATTCGTTCTGTGCGGCGAGCCGTTCGCGTGTTTCCAAGGAATCGGCGGCATTGTCGACGGGTTCGGCTGTGGGTTGCGCCATCACCGTGACGTCATCGTCATACCACCCTGGTTCGGGCGGCGGCGGGTAAGGTAGAAAACTCATATTCCCATTGTAGGAAGGTGACGTCCATGCCGTCTGACGATACTCATTCTGCAATACGATGCTCGCATATTCCATCTCAAAATATTATGCTGTAACTCGTCAAAAGAGACGGACACGTCGATGTTTCCCTCCGTGTTCACGGATTCGACATTCAAAAAAAGGAAAAAGGATAAGAAGGACTTTTCTCATGGCGAACACTCCTCCGTATGGTCAACCGCAGAATGGGCAACCGCAGTATAACCAGCCTCCGCAGCCGCAGGCGCCAAACTACAGTCAGCCACAGCCGGGCGGGCCTCAATACGGACAGCCGCAACCCATGCCATACGGCCAGCCGCAGCAATACGGACAACCGCAACCTTATGGACAGCCTCAGC
>ERZ773145.981-NODE-981-length-25723-cov-9.775440_pt1 | contig 25723 bp, 23 predicted proteins | sample MGYA00580848_ERZ773145 | MGnify/ENA primary metagenome ERZ773145 (study PRJEB29015, sample SAMEA2737858) | human gut metagenome | biome: human gut; feature: human-associated habitat; material: faeces | place: China | collected 2012 ... | reverse complement strand
ACCAGAGGCGCCGCCTCTGGACTCCGCAAGGGGCATTGCCCCTTGACCCTTTTTTGCGTCCCGGCTTGAGCGCGTTCCCCTGCTATCCTTTATCCCTAATCCGCCTATCCTTTCCCCAGCATTATAACAAAAAATCCTTCCACTAACAACCCTTAGCCGAAGCGGCCCGTGATATAATCCTCCGTCCGCTTATCCCGCGGCATCGAGAACAGCTGATCCGTCGCCCCAACTTCCACCATATCCCCTAACAGGAAGAATGCCGTTGTGTCCGCAATGCGCAGCGCCTGCTGCATGTTATGCGTCACAATCACAATGGTGTACTTCCCCTTCAGCTCCATGCACAATTCTTCAATCTTGCTCGTGGAAATCGGGTCAAGCGCCGAGGTGGGTTCGTCCATCAGCAGCACCTCCGGTTCAACCGCCAGCGCGCGCGCAATGCAAAGTCGCTGCTGCTGCCCGCCGGAAAGCCCCAAAGCACTCTTGTTCAGGCGGTCTTTCAGCTCGTCCCAAATGGCGGCGTTCCGCAGGCTGCTTTCCACAATTTCGTCCAGCTGTGCCTTGCGGTGGATGCCATGCGTGCGCGGGCCGTAGGCAATGTTGTCGTAGACGCTCATGGGGAAGGGGTTGGGCTTCTGGAACACCATGCCGACGCGCTTGCGCAGCAGGTTCACGTCCATGCTGCCGTAAATGTCCTCGCCGTCCAGCGTGATGCTGCCCTCGACGCGGCAGTCGGGGATGAGGTCGTTCATGCGGTTGAGTGTTTTCAGCAGCGTCGATTTGCCGCAGCCGGACGGCCCGATGAACGCGGTGATTTTGCCGCGCTCAATGTCGAGGTTGATGCCGTGCAGGGCGTGGAATGCGCCGTAGTAGAGGTTCAAATCCTTGATGGCAATCTTTACGTCCGCGGGCGCATCATCCGGATGTGCGGTTTTGTTCTTGATGGCTTCCTGCATGTCGATCATCATGATGCTTTTCCTCCGATTTTGCGGGAAATCAGGCTGGACAGGCTGTTCAGCCCCAGCACGAGCAGCAGCAGCACCACGCCCGTGGCGTACGCTTGGTCGTAATGCAGCCCCTCCAGCGATAACTGATACATATGCACTGCCAGCGTGCGCCCGGACGAGAGCAGAAAATGCTTGGGCATGTCCGCGACCGTGCCGGCGGTAAACAGCAGGGCGGCGGTTTCACCCACGATGCGGCCAATCGCCAGCACCACGCCGGAGAGAATGCCCGGCATGGCGGGCGGCAGCACGATTTTGATGACCGTGCGCAGCTTGCCCGCGCCTAAGCCGAAGCTGCCCTCGCGGTAGCTGTCCGGGATGGAGAGCAGCGCTTCTTCGGTCGTGCGCAGAATCAGCGGCAGCACCATGAGGGAGAGCGTCAGCGCACCGGAGAGCAGAGTCAGGTTGATGCGCAGGGCGGTAAAAAACACCATGCCGAACAAGCCGTAGATGATGGAGGGGATGCCCTGCAGGGTTTCGGCGGTCAGGCGGATGGTGCGCACCAGCGGCGAGCTGCGCTTGGCGTACTCCGCCAGATAAATCGCCCCGCCCACGCCAATCGGGATGGCGACAAGCAGCGCAACCAGCGCAATCAGCAGCGTGTTGATGATGGCAGGCAGCATCGACTGATTTTCCGTCGTGTATTTCAGGCTGAACAGCTCCGGCGTCAGGTGCGGAATGCCCTTGACAAGCAGGTCAATGCCGATGGCAAGCAGGGCGAAAATCGTAATCAGCACCGACAGGCGGCACAGCAGCCGCAGCAGCGCGCTGGCTGGATGACGCCGACAGCGGTTGCCTTCATTGCGGAAGAAATTCCTGATGGGATGCGCGCGATACGCGGGGGCGTTCATCATTGCTGTTCCCTCCTTTTCAGCACGGAGAAGGAAGCGTTAATCAGCAGAATAAAGACGAACAGCACGATGCCGGCGGCAATCAGCGCTTCGCGGTGCAGCCCTTCGGCGTAGCCCATCTCGATGACGATGCCGGAGGTGAGTGTGCGGATGCCGCTGAGCAAATCGGAGGTCAGGCGCGGCTGATTGCCGATGACCATCTTGACCGCCATTGCTTCGCCGATGGCGCGGCCAATCGCCAGCACAACCGACGCCAGAATGCCGGATTTCGCCGCCGGGACAGTCGCGCGGAACACACTGCGTTCATCCGTCGCGCCCAGCGCCAGTGACCCCTCGTAGTAGGAGTTCGGCACGGCTTTGACGGCGGCAGAGGTCAGCTGGATGATGGTCGGCAGAATCATGATGCCCAGCAGCAGCGACGCTGTCAGGATGCACTGCCCGCGCCCGCGGCCGCCGAACATTTCGCGGATGAGCGGCACGAGCGTCGTCAGCCCAAAGAAGCCGTAGACAATCGACGGCACGCCCGCCATCAGCCCAATCATCGGCTCGATGATTTTGCGCAGGCGAACCGGGCAGAAGCGCGCCAGATAAATCCCCGCGAGGATGCCGACCGGCGCGCCGAAGAGCAATGCGCCGCCCGTGACGTAGAGCGAGCCGACAATCATCGGCAGAATGCCGAAAATATTGTTCGCGGGCTTCCACGTCGTCCCGGACAGGAACGCGCCCATATCATATTTCGTGAAGAACGGCAGTCCGTTCAGAAACAGAAAAACGCAGATCAGCGCGACGGCCGCGATGGAGAACGCCGCTGTCGCCGCAAAGACCCAGCGCATGACCTGCTCCTTGACTTTCATGTCGATTGATTCCTTCTTTCTTCATGCTTTTCCGCTATTTAGGATAGCACGGGAATGTAAAATGCGCGGGCGGGGGAATGTAAAGAGCGTGTAAAATTACGAGCATAAAGCGCCGCTGAGTTGTGCGGTGGCGCCTTATGCTCGCTGAGATGATCGAAAAAGCAGTGCAGTCAGGCGATGCTGAAACTGCACTGCGTATAGCTGGTTTGTTGAAGCGTAATGCGAGATCGTTAGTCCTGAGCCAGGATTTCGGTTGAATCATCCATTATAATGGTAGAAAACTCCAAGTTGTCGATGCATCGACTCTTTAGAAGATCATCCATTGAAGCAAAGGATTCAATCCTGCTGAATTCATCATGGCCCACAGTGTTCCTCTGGATACCATACAAGCTAAACATGACTTCATGACCGTCCTTCGTAACGACAGGATCATCTTCATGTATAGTCCCTGTATGGAGACGGTAATCTTTTCCGTTATATCGGAATTCTAAGCCAAACCAATGATCATCAGAAGGTCCCCAAACCCCAATATACTGATTGGTAAACTCGGAAAGGGAGGTGTATTCATTAAGTCTCATTGTAACCCAAACTCCTTTTTGATGCGATTAATCACTGCCATTTCTGCCGCAGTAGGAGGTACGCCAGGGTCATTCTTGCCGTGACTCAAGTATTCATGACGATGGGGTCGAACACCTTTGTGGTCATGTTGCAAATCGATACCGATAGACTGTTTGTGGTTTGCGTCGTAGTAAGCAACATGTTTCAGTTTCCCATCCTGAATAATGGCGTAGACCCGATTCGCAGTATGGGAGTATTCAGGAGCTTTGACAGCACCTTTTGTTTGTACAAGCACCTTGACATCGCCTGAGAGGCCGATAGACTGATAAAGTTGTCCACCTGCCTTGAATGTGAAATCATTCATATTAACGTCGACGAACGCACCGCGAGAACCCATTTACGCCACCTCCCTGATTGTGATGATTTGAGATACAATATCCATTCGCAACTGCCGATTCTTTGAAGCAAAGGCATCGCAGTATCTAAAGTGAATAAATGTACCAGTCATGCCTTCAATCATATCACCAAACACAATGATGATAGGCGGATCAATGCGTGATTTTAACTCCTTGAAACCAGAGAGAAAAGCGTCGGCATTATCCTTGCAACCGAGCGTCGATAGTATGACGGGTGTATTTTTCTCGAGACCGCTGAAACAGATGTCATATGTTCTTTGACCTGCCCAGCCGACTGTAGGAATAACCTGACATCCATAATTTTGCCAAGTACAACCAAGCCAGCGCGACATATAAACATTATGACGTATCTCGTTCATGTTCATTGACTCATACACGCTAAAGTCAGGGTTGCTATAGCAGCGCACGTTTGAAACAACGGAATCCTCTTAAGGGGATTGTTCCAGAGGGGCATGAGAACCTTATCATAATAGAACATATGTGCTAGGGTAGAAGAATTATCTCGTTTTGAGGAAAGATTCTTGAACCCAGTTATCTGTAAGTTTTCCCAGTTGACTGCATCTGTGGAGACTTTGCGGATAACAGGCATATCGTATCCATCAAAATCACAACTGCCAATCAGGGGACGGATTACGCGGTATTTTTCGATTTCTGTGAGACCTTTGATCATATCAATCCTTTCTTCCTGCATGCAGGATAACCAACTTTCTTTATAACATTGTAATTGCGTTGGGTGAAAGGACGTGCTATAATAAACCTGCAACGGATGTGCATAGCACGTCGATGAGAAGCGCTTTGCCAAGACTGCTGGTAACAGTTTTAGCAGGCGCTTCTTTTGTTAAGGCGGGTGCAAGAGCCGCAAATGGATCACCTCCTTCAAACGGCAAAGCCGAACAGCTCGCATGTACGGATTTCATAATCCTTATAGTAGTTGCCTCCAAAACGCAGCCACTTATTGTAGTAGTCTAGGGCATTGCATGCAGCCCCATAGCTAATATCAAAATGGTTCATGATGCCACCAACATCGCGAATACCTAGTTTGTGAATTAGGACGGGGGGACATTGCGCGAACTTAGCAAAGAAGTCAGCTTCTTTGTCAGCGTAATCGCTGTCCTCTGTATGATTGAGAACAATGTGTCCTAACTCATGCAAAATGGTAAAATTGACTCTACCGTATGGTCTGGACTGGTCATCATTATAAGCGATACGCCATCCACCATTATCATAACCAGAGCAGCCATCTTCGCTATGCTGCATGAACAGATTGCGCTTTGAGGGAGGAAATGCTGAGTACGGGATCACACTGATACCCATACGATTAGCTATTTCGAAGCCGCTAATGGGTGTACTACATACATTGTAGTCCTCGAACAGCCGAACAACAATTTGCTTGATTGCCTCGTACCGATTATCACTCAGTCGCATGTGTTGGCATTACTCCTTTGCAAACAGAGCATTAATAAGCTCGGTTTTTTGATCGGCAGTCATGCTGGACGCGTTGCGAGCGATTAGACGCTTGACGGTTGTGAAGTCGAATTCCGCATCGTGTTCTGTATCTCTGCCAAGTAGGTAGTCCGATGTTGTTTGTAGCGCAGTTGCGATATTTGCCACAGTATTCATGCGTGGCATACGCTCACCTTTGACATAACGGGACATGGCCGCTTCAGTAACATCGACCATTGCTGCAAGCTGACGCTGGGTGACATGGCGCAGGACCATCAGCTCTTGTAGTCTTGTGCTAAATACGTTCATACGGTTGCCTCCTCTTTTTGAACTTACCATTATTTTAACACAAACTTACCAAAATAGCAAGCAGAAATGGATGATTTTTTTCAATGCCAGCGGCAATTTGAATAACAATGGAGGAAAAGCCATGACTGAGCGATTGACCCAAAAGCAGATTGAGGAGTATAAGCGTTTGTGCTCTGACAGAGACAATGGGCGTATGCTTACGCCAGCTGGCTTGCGCTTCAGAGCCTTTGTTCATGAGAAAATGTTTTGACATAATTCATACAATCCGACGAAACATTTGTGTGGTGGTGCTTTAACACAATCTTAACCTAATCCACCTTTCTGTCTTTACATTCCAGCGGTATCATACAGGCGTACCCAAGGAAAAAGACAAGGGCAACAGGACATCAGGAAGGTGTCCCAGACAGAAAGGAAGGTTTTCTGCAATGAAGAAGTTTGCTGCTATCCTGCTTTCGCTCGTGCTGACGCTCACCGTCGCGCTGGCGGACTCCATCTACGTTGTTTCCCGTGAGGACGGCTCCGGCACGCGCGCCGCGTTCATCGAACTGACGGGCGTTGAGCAGAAGGACGCTGACGGCAACAAGGTCGACATGACCACCGTCGAAGCCGCTGTGTACTCCGGCACGTCCGAAGTCAAGACCACGGTTTCGCAGGACATCGCCGCCATCGGCTACATCTCCCTCGGCTCGATGGATGCGTCCGTGAAGGCGCTGAAGGTCGCCCGCAACTCCGAAGATGGTGCGGAAGCCGTCTATGTCGAAGCGACCCCCGAAAACGTCGCCAGCGGTGATTACGCCATCGCGCGTCCCTTCAACATCGCTTACAAGGCGGACAGCCTCTCCGCGACTGCGCAGGACTTCATCAACTGGATTCTCTCTGCCGAAGGTCAGGCGATTGTGACCGCGCAGAAGTACGTCGCCAAAGAGCCGGCTGAATATCAGGCGGCACCCGTGGCAGGCAAGATTGTCATCGGCGGTTCTTCCTCCGTTGGCCCGCTGATGCAGAAGCTCGAAGAAGCCTACGAAGCGCTCCACCCGGAAGTGGACATCGAAGTGCAGATTTCTGACTCCTCCACCGGTATGCGCGGCGCTGCGGACGGCTCGTTCGATATCGGCATGGCGTCCCGCGAAGTCAAGGCGTCCGAGCTGGAAGCGGGTCTGACCCCTGTGACCATCTGCATGGACGGCATCGCGGTCATCGTGAATAACGGCAACGCGGTCGAAGGGCTGACGCTTGCGCAGATTCGCGACATCTTCACGGGCGAAATCGTCGACTGGGACGAAGTCAAGTAATCAGCCAAGGACAAATCAAACGCCGAGCAGGTCGAAAGACTTGCCCGGCGCTTTTCAAATACCAAGCGCAATAAAAAACAGGCTATGCCCTATTTGTCATAGCCTGTCCGTTTAATACCCCTTATTCCGCTGCCAGCTTCATCAGCGCCGCGGCATAAATCTTCATTGCCTTGACCATCTGCGACACGCGGATGTACTCGTTCGCCTGATGCGCCAAGTCCTCATCCTCCGGGAATGCCGCGCCGTACGCAACGCCCTGCTTGAGCACCTTCGCGTACGTTCCGCCGCCAGTAGCGTGCGGCGCGGCGGGTTCACCCGTCACCTCGGTGTAGGAGTCCAGCAGCGAGCGCACCAGCTTGCTGTCTGCCGGAACGTGATGCGGTTCCTTGATTTCCAGCGAATCGACGCTAAAGCCGGGCAGGTGCGCGCGAATCGCGTTCGTCAGCGCGGACAAATCCGCCGCAATGGGGCAGCGCAGGTCGAGCGACGCCGTCACCTTGCCGTCCTTGACATGCAGGATGCCCATGTTGCACGTCAGCGCGCCGGAAATCTCGTCCGAGCACGCGCAGCCCAGCGACACGCCGTCGTGCTCCATGCCGACCGCGTCCGCCAGCGTCTTCAGCGCGCCGGTCACGCCCATCTCGCGCAGGAGTACCAGCATCATGCCGATGGCGTTGCGGCGCCCTTCGGGATACGCGCTGTGGCCGGGGATGCCCTCCGCCGTGACCCACACGCCATCAGCGGTCACCTCCGCCGTGTAGGGAAGCCCGGTCTTTTCGGCATATGCCGCCACCTTGTCGGCAATCTCCTGCCCGCCCGCGATAAGCGCCTTGGATTCGCCGGGGATGACATTCACGCGCTCACCCGTCCACAGCTGCTTGACCTGCAGACCGTCCTCCGCGAGTTTGCTCGTGAAGAAGCCGTGAATCATGCCCTTTTCGGTGTTGATGATAGGGAAGGAAGCGTCCGGGGAGAAGCCGACTTCCGGCATTTCCGTGTGCGCGCAGTAATACGCCATGTCTTCCCAGTCGGATTCCTCGTCGCAGCCAAGAATCAGGCGGATGGACTTCTTCAGCGGAATGCCCGCTGCTTTGATGGCGTTCATGGCATACAGCGCCGCCAGCGCCGGCCCCTTGTCGTCGCTCGTGCCGCGCGCGAAAATCTGGTCGCCCACGCGCGTCGCGGTGAACGGCGGGGTCGCCCAGTTGTCGCCCGCCGGAACAACGTCGAGGTGTCCCAGCACGGCGATGGCTTCTTCCGATTCGCCCGGCAGGGTGATATCGCACGCATAGCCGTCGAAATCACGGGTTTCATAGCCGAACGCCTTTGCGTCCGCCATTGCCATATCCAGCATCCGGCGCACATCCTTGCCAAACGGCGCATCGGGCGTGGCTTCGCCCTTCACAGACGGCACTTCCACCCAGCGGCACAGCTGAGCGGCATAGTCCTCTGCGTGCGCATCCAGATAAGCAAATACTTTTTCGTACATGGGGAAATTCCTCCTTATGCTGAAATCATGGGATCGAGAATGATATTTCGCGGTTGCAGGCGAAAATTCCTGCTTGATGGAAGATAAAAAAGTTAAGAAGGGCTAACCGTACGCTTAGCCCTTTCTCTTCTTTTAGTCGCCGTAGTCCGGGAGCGGGGGGAAATCCCGCCCCGACAGCTGCATCAATTCACCCACCGTTACCGGGCGCAATCCCTTCACATTGATCCAATTATCCAGCGCCTTATCCAGCACCTCCGCCGTATGATACCCATTGATATGGAACTGCACCACGCACCCGCTCGTCACCCGGTCGCTCGTCACGCGGTACACCATCTGATACACCTTATCCTTATACGCGTCCGACCAGTCGCACGCGTCGATTGCGAACAGGCAGTCCTCTACGCCTTCCGCGCGGGCAATGGCGGTGACGATGCTGTTCGTCGCGCCCAAATGCGCACAGAACAACCGTGGCCGTACGCCGAAAGTCTCTTCGCACAGGTCGTTCAGCTCGCGGATGTTCTCCTGCACACGCGCGTAGGAGACTTCAGTCATGTTGATGAGGTTGTTGCCGTGGCTGCCAAGCTCGTGGCCCGCGTCAATGATGCGCTGGATGCGCTCCGGGTTGCGGCGCACGAAATCGCCCGTGACGTAGAATGTCCCCTTCACGCCGTATTTGTCCAGCGTGTTCAGCATGTCAGTCAGCTGCTTTTCTGATGCGCCGCGGCACACAATCATCACACCGACAGCGGGTTCAGAGGGGGTCAGGCGGGTGACGCGCGGCAGGCTAATGTCCGAGAACGCGGCGAAGGAATCTGTTTCGTTCACTTTCTCGCCGTCCAGCCAGACAGACAGCTTGTTGCCGCCCAGCATGTCCTCCGTCACATAGACCGAGAAGGTCAGGTCGTAGCGCGGATTGCGCCAGAACGCGCGCTCCAGCACTTCGCCGCGGTGGTTGCGCAGCTCCAGATACTTCTCCGGCACGGTTGCGCTGTTTTTGTTCTTGCACGATACGGTGATTTTGATTTCGCGGTCGAGATACCCGACGTAGAATCCGCTCTTGAACGTGACAATCGGCGCAACGACGGGGGTCGTGTCCTCTTCGTTCTCCTCCGCGAACGCAGCGCCGCCCAGCAGCATCAGCACCATCAGCAGCAAACTTAGCAGTTTCTTCATTTTGTTACTCCTTTTTATCCAACTTTCGTCCGTGGAAACTATGTTTGCAAATGGAAAGTTACCTTAAACCTGCGGGCGCACAACCACCTGTGCGCCTTCCGGCACCAGCGTCGGTTCAACCACAAACCCCGCCGGAACGGACAAAATCCGCAGACTGTCCATGTCCTCCAGAATTCGCTGATTGAACTTCGTCACGCGGCAGCCCTCGATGAACGCGGGGATGATGAGTTCCGTATCCGAACCGATGTACTCGATGACCGAGTAGGTGCTGCCCTTCTCTGCCTGTCCCAGATACGAGCCGACGATGAGCGTATCGCCCTCTGTCATCAGCCCCAGCCCGACGCGCAGGTCACGCGCATAGGCGCTGAAGGGGGCGGGGAGGGTCAGCGCGTTCAGCCGGGAGCAGCCCGTCAGCGCGTCATGCCCGATTTCACGCACGGATGCGGGAATGGCGAGTGTCGTCAGGTGTGTGCAGCCGCGCAGGGCTTCGTGGTCGATGCGGGTCAGGGTGTCCGGGAGATTCAAGAATTCCAGCGACGTGCAGTTCATCAGCGCCTGCATGGGCAGGACGGTCAGCGCGTTCGGCAGGTGGACGCTATTCAGCGCGGTGCAGCCCGAAAGGACAGCGCCGCCGACGGCTGTCACTGAATCGGGGAACGCGATTTCGCGCAGCGCGGTGCAGGACGCGAACGCGCGGTACTCGATGGTTTCCAGCCCGTCATTCAGCGTGATGCTTGTCAGCGCCGAGCAGCCCTCGAAGGCACTGCCGCCGATGTGTCGGAGCGTTTTAGGGAGCGTGACGGCGGTCAGGTCGGTGCGCATGATGAACGCGCACAGCCCGACGCTCACAACGGGAAGGCTGTCGAGCGTTTCCGGGAGGGTGATTTCGCCGCCTTGCCCGTAGTATTCCATGATTTCCGCGCCGGTGTCGATGGCGCGGTAGGTGTAGTCACCGCATTGCATGGTGTGTACTTCCTTCATTATAATAATATAATTGTGGAGCGTGGCTGCCGGAGTTGGCTGCTTTTCCAATATAGGTCTTTTATGCAGCAACCAGAGGGCTTTCCGATCGCCCTCTGGACTCCTTCGGATGCACTCCCATGTTTCTTGACTTTTATCGAAACATTTTTAGTTACTGCGCAGGGACGCTTCGCTGCCTGCGACCAAGGTGTCGGGCTTGACTTTTCCTTTGGAATGGTCACACGCCCAACAGTTGGGGCGTTGCCCCAAGCCCCACCAGAGGCGCTGCCTCTGGACTCCGCAAGGGACATTGTCCCTTGACCCTTTTTTTTGCGCCCCGGCTTGGTCGCGTTTCCCTTATGGTTAATTTTCGCGGCTGAGTGCCGCCAGAACCGCGTTGCGCATCTGTCGAACCACCCGTGTCGTACCGGAATCAACCGTGTTCTGCATCGACAGAATCGTCATCTGCTGCCCGGGGAAGTTCGCGAAGTATGTTCCCAGCCAGCCATCCCAGCCATATTCGCCCTCGCAAGCTAATCCGGCGATGCGCCCCGGTTCAGCGCAAATGCGCATCAAGTGCCCGTAGCTGTACCCGTCCAGCGAATCCCACATATCGCGGCGAACCGCGTCTTTCAGCTGCGCCTGCGTCATGCAGGCGACTGTTGCAGGCGAGAGAATCCGCCGCCCCTCGTAAGTGCCGCCCGCCAGCAGCATATCGGCAAAGTGGCTGTAATCCTCCAGCGTCGAAACAAGCCCCGCGCCGCCGGATTCAAAGGCAGGTTCGCGGTCGTAAACGCCGACGGCAAGGTGTGTGCTTGTCCACGGCACAAGTCCGTTTTCCGTGCGCTTGTAGGCGGTCACAAGGCGATTTCGCTTGCTTTCGGGAACGTAGAAGCCGGTGTCTACCATGTCCAGCGGCTCAAAGAACTCCTTGCGGAGGAACTCGCCGAAGCGCATTCCGCTGACGACCTCCACCACCGCGCCGAGGATGTCCGCGCAGGTGGAGTAGCGCCAGTGCGTGCCCGGCTGGAAGGAAAGCGGCTGCTGCCCCAAGCGGTTGCAGAACTCCACTGTCGGCACGCCGCCGCCCGCGAGGATTTCCTGCGTCGCTTCGTCGAACACCTTTGCGGCGTACTGCCCCGCTGGGTCGCTGTCGGGGTAGCAGACGCCCGCCGTCATGCCGAGCAGCTCCATCAGCCACGGCGCGCGGGTCGCGGGGCGAATCGTGCCCTGCTTATCGACGACGCGCGCATTCCGGAAGCCCGGCAGATAACGGTCTACGCCGTCCATCAGGTCAATCTGCCCGCGCTCCGCCAGCAGCATCACGGCGGCGGCCGTAATCGGCTTGGACTGGCTGTACAGGCGGAAGATGCTGTCGCGGTGAATCAGCCGCCCCGACGCAACGTCGGACATGCCCGCCTGCGTATAGAGCATTTCCTCTCCGCAGCGCCGCACCAGTACGCTGATGCCTGCGCATTCCTGCGCTTCGACAGCGGAGGCGAGAATATCGGTGACTTGTTCGTGAAGGGTCATGAGAATAACCTCCTTGCATGTTCTTCAGCAATCATTCGTCGCTTTCGATGAAATCCGGCAGCTGATGCAGCGTCACAAAGCTGCTATCCCGATAAATCGCCCGCAGCGACTCCGGCGTGTTCCCCTTGCTGCTGTCCGTCAGCCAGCTGGTGTGCCACACCATGAAGTACGCCCACGGGGCATTCGTCGCGTCCATCTCCGCGCGGGTCGGAATCTGTCCGCACTCGTGGAACACAATCGGCATCCCTGCCGGGGCAAGCGCGGCACAGCGCCGGTATAAATCCCCCTGCGCGCCGACCTTGTAGCTGTCGCCGCCGAGAATATCCACCACGTCGTCCCCCGGATACCACGGGCGCAAATCCTCCGTCGAGTCAGAGAAGCCCAGCACCCAAATTAGATTCCGCAGACCGTGAACATGCGTGTAGCGGTCGTACATCAGCCGCCACAAGCGCACAAAATTCGCCGCGCCGCCGCGTCCCCACCAGAACCAGCCGCCGTCCATCTCGTGGAAAGGTCGCCAAAGAATCGGAACGCCATCTGACTGCAAGCGCTTGAGGTAGGGGACAGCGTGGTCAAGCCCATCCAGCAGACGGCGGTTCGCTTCCGTGCCGTCCACAAAAGCGGAAGCCCAGTCCAGTTCGCTTTCGCGGCATTCGGGGTAACCGGAGAAGAAATCCGCGCCCGTGTGCCAGCAGATGGTGGGAATGCCGCCGCGCGCCCACCAGTCCTTCGCGCGCTGCGTCACGCTCAGATAGTCGTTATCCATGAAATCCAGCCCTCGAATGGCAGGCTGACGACCGGTGACATCGGTCAGATAGCTGATTTCATGCTCAGTCGAGCGGCACCATTGGCTTTCCATCTGCCCTGTCAGGCACTTGCCGGAAAGCGATTGCAGGTATTCATAGACGCGCCGAGCGGCGGGCAGCGGATTTTCCGCGCAGAGGGGACGGAACATAATGCTTCTCCTTTGCTTTGCAGGAATCTGCTTGCAGTATAGCAGGAAATGCCCGCCTTTGCAACGGGTAGAAGGGAAAAAGGGAGGGGAAAAAGCATGGAAAATCAGGCGGCGGCAGTTGTCCAAGAAGAGGGTTTGTGCTATACTTATTATGGGTGTTTATTGGAATGCCCATGAACCAGCGGGCATCCCCGCTATGGGAGTTAATAAATGAAGCTGAAAAAATTGGAGCTGTATGGCTTCAAATCCTTTGCCCAGCGGACGGAAATCGTCTTTGATGAGGGCATAACGGGCATCGTCGGGCCGAATGGGTCGGGCAAGAGCAACATCGGCGACGCGGTGCGCTGGGTGCTGGGCGAGCAGAGCGCGAAAACCCTGCGCGGCGCAAGCATGTCCGACGTGATTTTCAACGGCACGCAGAAGCGCAAGCCGCTGTCGTACTGCGAAGTATCGCTGGTGTTTGACAACGATGACCATGCGCTGGCGATGGAAGCTGCCGAGGTCATGGTCACGCGCCGCGTCTACCGCAACGGCGAATCCGAATACTACTTAAACCGCACCGCCTGCCGCTTGAAGGACGTGGTTGACCTCTTCCGCGATACGGGCATCGGTAAAGAGGGATACTCCATCATCGGACAGGGGCGCATTGACGAAATCCTCTCCCGCAAGAGCGAGGATCGCCGGCAAGTGTTCGAGGAAGCGGCGGGCATCGTTAAGTTCAAGGCGCGCAAGGAAGAAGCGGACAAGAAATTGCAGCGGACGCTGGAAAATCTGGAGCGCGTCGATGATATTCTGGATGAGCTGACGAAGCGCTTGAAGCCGCTGGAAGAGCAGAGCCGCAACGCCCGCGTGTATCTGGAGCTGTCCACCGAACTGAAGGATTTGGACTTGAACCTCTTCCTGATTCGCTCCGACCGGGCGCGGGCGCGCTTGTCCGAACTGGAAAGCGAACTGCTGACCGTCCAGACGATTTTGGCGGACACGGAAAGCAACCTGACCGACAAGACCACCCGCCGCGATGAGACGCAGAACCGCATCGATCAGCTGGAAGAAGCCATCACGAAGGCGCGCACCGAACTGATGGAATGCGCCGAGCATGTGCACGAATCGCAGAAGAAACTCTCCGCCCTGCAAAGCCGCCGCGAGACGCGCAGCGAGAACCGCCAGCGCATCGTCCGCGAGCAGGAGGAAGCACAGGAGCGGCTGGCGGAAATCGAGAAGGATCATGCACGGATTCAGGCGGACGTGGAGAAGCAGCACAGCCTGATTGCCGACGCGGAGCAAATCCTCCGGGCGACGCAGGAAGCCGCCGAAAAGGCGCAGGCGAAGGAAAAGGAAGCGGACGCAGCGCTGGAAGCGCAGAAAGCCGCTGTCATTGACCAAATGAACCGCCTGTCCGATGTGCGCAACGACAAGACGCGCCTGAACACGATGCAGGCGCAGATGGAAACGCGCTTGACGGAAATTGAGGAATCCAGCGGGGCACTGCAGGAGCAGGAAGCTGCCCTGCGGGAAGCCTTGATTGCCGTCGAAAAGCAGCTAAAAACAGAAAATCAGCATCAGCAGCAGTGTCAGGAGAAGCTGGCGCAGGCGCGGCAAGCGTCGGATGAGGCGGATGCCGCGTATGCCAATTTGCGTGCGGATGTCGAAAAGCAATCCGCCGATATGCAGGCGGCGGCGAGCCGTCATAGCGTCCTGACCGAAATGACGCGCGACATGGAAGGCTACAACATGGCGGTTCGCCGCGCGATGACGTACGCCAAGCAGCGCGGCTTGACGGGCGTCAAGGGCGTACTGGCGCAGCTGATGACCGTTCCGCAGGCGTACGAAACGGCGATTGACATGGCGCTGGGCGCGGCGCAGCAGAACATTGTCACCGATACCGAAGAGACGGCGAAGGAGCTGATTAACTACCTGCGCCAGAATCGGCTGGGGCGCGCGACGTTCCTGCCGATGAGCGCCATCCGCGGCAAAACGCTCTATGGCAATGAGCGCAATGCGTTGAAGCTGCCGGGCTGCCTCGGCGTGGCGAGCGAACTGGTGCAGTGCGCGCCGGAATACCGCGGCATTGTGGAAAATCTGCTGGGGCGCACGGTGATTGCCGACAACCTCGACCACGGCATCCCGATTATGCGCGCGGGCAATCATGCGTTTCGCTTGGTGACGCTGGAGGGCGACGTGATGCACTCCGGCGGCTCGATGACAGGCGGTTCGGCGCAGTCGAAGGTGTCCAACCTGCTCAGCCGCGAGCGCGAACTGAAGGAATTGACCGCGAAGCTGCAAACCGGGCGCGCGGAACTGGACAAGTGCCGTCAGGAACTGACGCAGCGTCAGCAGACGGCGCAGGAGAAGCGGCAGAAGGTCAGCGACGCGGTGAACGCATTGCATCAGCAGGAGATTGCCGTCGCCCGCGAACAGGCGCGCCGCGAAAGCGTATCCGCCGACCTGAACACCCATTTGCAGCGGATGCAGGAGACTGAGCAGGCGCGCGTGCAGCTGCATCAGTCGCTGGAGGACATTCGCCAGCAGCTGGAGACCATTGAACATCAGCGCACGGGCGCGCAGGGCGACCAGAGCGCGATGGAGCAAAAGACCATTGAAATGCAGAATGCGCTGGTCAAGGCGCGCGCGGAAGCCAGCGCGGAAAACGACCGCCTGATGGTGCGCACGCTGCAATTGTCCGACCTGCGCCACGGCTTAAGCGACTTGGAGCGCGACGAAGCCCACGCGCAGCAGGATCAGGCGCAAATCCTCCGCGAACAGGAGCGCCGCGAACAGCTGCTGCACGAGATGGATGAGCTGGACGCCATTGACGAGAACGACATGAAGCGCGAGGAAGCCGAATCCGCCCGCCGCCAGAAGGAACAGCTGCGGCAGGAGAGCGCCGCGCAGGCCATCGAGCAGCGACGTTCACAGGCGCAAAGTGACCTGCGTGACATCCTCAGCGACATGGAGAACCTGCACGAAGCCTACAACCGTGACAGCGAGAAGCTGCACAAGACCGAGCTGGCGAAGGCGCGCATCGAGGGCGACCAGAAAAATCTGCAAAACCGCATTTGGGACACCTACAAGCTGACCTACGCCGGGGCAGAGGAATTCCGCCGCACGCCCTTCGACGAGAAGGAAAGCGACCGCCGCGCCGCCGAGCTGCAAGGGCAGATTCGCGCGCTGGGAACGGTCAACGTCGGGGCGGTGGAGGAATACGCCGAAACCAAAGCGCGTGTGGACGACCTGACCGCCCAGCAGCAGGACTTGAAGCGCGCGGAAATGGACTTGCGCGAACTCATCGAGCGGCTGCTGATTCAGATGCGTTCTACATTCGTCGAGAACTTCTCGAAGATGCAGGGGTACTTCGCCGAGACGTTCACGCGCCTGTTCGGCGGCGGTCACGCGGAACTGAAGTTGATGGATCCGGACGACCCGCTGAACTGCGGCATCGAGGTCAACGCCCAGCCGCCGGGAAAGAAATTGCAGCTCCTATCGCTGCTTTCCGGCGGGGAACGCGCGCTGACGGCCATTGCGATTCTGTTCGCGATGCTGAAATTGAAGCCCACGCCGTTCTGCATTCTGGACGAGATTGAAGCCGCGCTGGATGACGCGAATATCGGGTATTACGCGGATTATTTGAAGGAATACTCGAAGGGTACGCAGTTTATCGTCGTCACGCACCGCAAGGGGACGATGGAGCGCTGCAACAGCCTGTTCGGGGTGGCGATGGAGGAACAGGGCGTGAGCCGGATGGTGTCGGTGTCGCTGCAGGACTATCAGGAATAAGGGAAAACTGAAAGGGGTATCACGGCGGACAAATCCGCCTGATGAAAAAGGAGGCTTTTCGCATGAGTGAGAACGAAAACAATCAGTATCGACTGCTGTCGCCGTGGGCGTATGTGGGCTATGGCCTCCTGTTCACGCTTCCGGTCATTGGCTGGATTCTCGCCATCGTCTTTGCGCTGAATGACGACAACCTGAATCGCCGCAACTTTGCGCGCGGTTGCTGGTGCGGCGTGCTGGTGGCGGTCATTGTGGCGGTCATCCTGTCGATTGCTGGAATGGTGATGGGCGTGTCGATCATGGATGGGTTCAGCAGCTATCAGTATAACTACCGATATTGATGAGGGGCTTATCAGAAGCGAGGCTGCCTGCCGAGTGCGGGCAGTCTTTTTTGCTGCCCGGATGGCGCAAGCAGCGGAATCCTCTTGTGAGGTTCCACAACAATTTGGGATGCTTTTGTTAGGAATGCCAAAATTATATTATTCAAAAAGAGAGCGCTTGAGTTTTTTTGAGGGGAAGGTAGAATGAAAGTAAGGAATCACGAGGAAAGGAAATGACGTGGAAATTCAAAGAAGAGGGCTGAGTCGGGCATTTATCGTGCTGGCGGTGGTGCTTCGGCTGCTGGGCTTGATTCACGGGGCTCTTCGGTGTTGACCGCTTCTACCTCGGCTACAAACTGCTCACCGCGGGCGGCTTTGGCATTTGGGCGCTGATTGACTTCATCCGAATCGGCGTTGATTCGCTCCGCCCGGCGGATGGTTCGCCGTGGGTGGAGGAAACGCGCGACGAGAACATCCGCAGCATCGCCGCCAACATGCAGGCAATCGCCGAAAAGCTGGAGAAGCTGCAAGCGCAGAATGTTCCGGCAGAAGCACCCAAGCCGGAAGCGGACGGCGAAAATCAGGAGACACACAAGGTGTCGCTGAAAAAATAACTTCCTAATGGCAATAACCGCAGGGCTGTCAGGCGCAGGACGCTTGGCAGCCTTTCGCGTGGGGAAAAATCCGCTTGCAAACTGCGCGAAAAACCAGTACAATAGAATCGTATCCCTGAATATCAGCATGAACGAGGTGCTTTTGATGCCTTTGTGGAAACGAACGCTGGCGGCGCTCCTGCTGGCGGTGATGATGATACTGCCCTTCGCGTCGGCGGAGGATGCGGGGGAGGCCGTGCCGGATGACAGCGTGGAGTGGACGGAGGGCGCGGCGAACATCACGCGCGATTTGACCCTGAATGATGAGGGCGACGACGTGTCCGCCCTGCAAACCGCGCTGACGGATTTGTGCTATTACAGCGGCGATGTAACCGGGCGCTATGGCGAGGCGACCAAAACCGCGGTGGAGGATTTCCAGCGAGATTTTGCCCTTGCGGTGACGGGCATGGCGGACAAAGCGACGCAGGAAGCCATTTATGCGGCGGATTATCGCCCGCTGCGGCTGGGATGCGTGGGCGAGGACGTGCGGCAGGCGCAGATTCGCCTGATGGCGCTGGGCTACTACACGGGCAAGATTTCCGGGCGCTATCTGCCCGCGACACAGGAAGCCATCCGCCTGTTCCAGACGGCGAATGCCCTGCCGATTACGGGCGAAGCGGATGTGCAGACGCTGGAACGCCTGTTCAGCGGCGATGCCATCAGCTGGGATTCGTCTGCCGCGGCGACGCCCACCCCTTCGCCCACGCCCGGAATGCACCTCTCGGATGAAACCACCACCCCGACGCCAGCGCCGACGGTGGCGTTCGTCAAGAAACTGCAATACAACAAGTCCAAGGGCGAAGAAGTCAAGCTCGTGCAGACCCGCCTGACGGAACTGGGGTACTATTCCGGCAACATCAGCGGCAATTTTCTGGGGCACACGCGCAACGCGGTGAAGGCATTCCAGCAGCAGAACGCGCTGAGCGTGGATGGCATCGTGGGTGAAAACACATGGAACGCGCTGTTCAACGACCCGGATGTGCGTGCCGCGACCGATGATCCGAAGCCTACGCCCGAACCGACGCCTGTGCCGTTTGCCATCATGGTGGACGTCAACAATCAGGTGACGACCGTCTACGGGCGCGACGAAAACGGCGATTACACCGTTGTTGTGCGGCAGATGCTCTGCTCCACCGGCACGCGCAAGAATCCGTCGGATATCGGCACATTCACACTCAACGGGCGCACGGCGCGCTGGTGCTATTTCCCGGAGTGGGGCAGCCACGCGCAGTACTGGACGCGCATCAACTCGTCCATTGCGTTCCATTCCGTCATTTACAACACGGTCAATACCATGGATTTATCGGTCAAGTCCTACAAGAACCTCGGCAAGCGCGCGTCGCACGGGTGCATTCGCCTGACCGTTGCGGATGCGAAGTGGATTTACAACAACTGCGGGGCAGGGACGGTCGTCACGATTCGCGCCGATATGCCCGCTGACCCGGAACTCCGCGCCGCGCTGAAGCTGCCCTCGCTGAACACGAAGAACATGCTGCCCTACGTCACACCGCAGCCGACCGCCGAGCCGGATTATCGCGCCGGGACGATGCCGCCGCAGCCCTTCCGGACGCTGAAAGTGAACAGCTCCGGCGAGGATGTGTACTGGATGCAGCGGAAGCTGACGGATCTTGGCTACTATTCGGGCAAATGCTCCGGCACATTCCTGGCAGGCACGCAGAACGCGGTGAAGGCGTTCCAGAAGGCGAACAGTTTGTCTGCGACGGGGACGGCGGATGTCAAGACGCTGAATCTGCTGTATGCGGAGGAACTGTCGGCGACGCCCACGCCGGAGGTCACGGCGGATGACCGCACGCCGGAGCCGCTGCCGACGCCGGCGGCGGGGCAGTGAGATTCCCTGCGGGCGTGAAATCCTGCGCCGCGAATTTGAAATATAGTATAAAAATAGAACGCGCTCGTCAGCGGAAAGGCTGGCGGGCGCGTTTGCATTTGCGCACAATTGACGATGCTTGAAAATTGTGCTATATTCCCCGGCGTGGCGCGGAAATCGGCCGTTTTCTTGCTGTCGTGAACGCCGGGGGGCTGGCTGTCATTTTGCGTACGGCTGACCGCAGTATGTGCAGCGTGGCGCGCTGCCGCGTCGGCCGCTGTTCTTCGCGCCGCAGCCGGGGCAGATCCACTGCACGAATGTGCCCTCCGGCGTGTACAGCGCAACCGTGCGCGTCACCGCGTTAATCTGCAGGTTTTGCAGGTATCCCGTGCCGATGAGCGATCGGAGCTGCTCAAGGGCTTTGCTGGAGGAGAGAACAGTGCCCAGCTGGTCAAAGGTCAGGCTTTCTTCGGTCAGCGGGAGCAGCGCGCCTGCGATACGGCGCGCGCAGGCTCTGCGGTATGCATGGCGAAGAATGCGAAAGACAGGCGTTATGAGCGCGGCGAATAGGAAAATACCCATCACGCCGGACAGCGTTTTCCCCTGCGAAAACATCGTTATCGTCGCGGAGACGGTCGCTGCCGCAAAAATGGCACAGACCAGCACAACGGGAATATCCGTTTTTTTCTTGGCGAAGGCCTTTGCGCTCAAATATGGATTGGTGATGTTTGTCATTGCGCGTCTACCGCCGCCTGACAGGTTTCAAATGCTTCGTAGGGATCGCCGCCGCTTAGTACCGCCACGATGCCGTCGCCGTAGTCTTCCATATAGCTGTGCGGCATGGCGAACAGGTAGAACAGCTCGTTCTCACCGGGGAGAACATCCTCCACCAGGTTGCAGGAGCGGCAGGAGATATAGAATTCGTCTCCATCCAGATCGAGGCGGAACTGTGCATAGTAGATCTCGTTGTTGACCAGCGTGGTGAACACGGCCATCTTTTCAAAGACATCCCGGGTTCCGTGAATCGGCGCGTCCACGGACACGGACAGCATATCATCGTAGATATAAACGGTTATAAAGGCGTATTCCATCGAGTTATCGACGGAAAAGGGCACGGTGAAGGTATAGTCGTCATATTCATAGGGAAATTCATTTTCTTCCAGAAAATTCTTCACCAGACTGGCCATTTGATCCTCTTTGCTCATCGGAACAGAATCGGCGAAGGCCACGGAAAACATCAGCAGTGCGGTCAACAGGAAAACGATTATTTTCTTCATGGGGGAAAATCCTCCTCTTTTTGTTTGATCAATGAAAAAGAAATGACGGTCGCTCGTTCCGCGTAGCACAGCGCAGTGCTTCATTCGGAAACGGCATTATTTTGCGGATTCTTCCGGCGCAAAATGGATCAGCATAGAGCCAAAATAGTCCATATCGCAGCCTTTTTCCGTGGGCACGATGTACAGCGCCTGTGTGTAATAGTTGATGACAATGCCGTCGACCTCACCCGCTTCCGTGGGCGCCTTGCCAAAGACCCATGTGAGACCAGGAATATCCGCGCCTGCTATGACCAATTTGACGGTGCCGTCCTCATGGAAGAGAAGGGAATACTCATAATTGCCCAGCTGCGCGGCGGTCATGTTGTAGCCGCTTACATCCGCGTCAGTCATGACGTACTTCTTTTCCAGCATAATTTCGGCGCCGGCGGCGGGTTCGGGCGTGACGGCGGGATTGAATTCCGCAGTTGGTTCGGCGGCCGCTTCGGGGGCATCGCCGGTACGCTCGTACCACAGCGTGAGGTCGCTCATTTCAAGACTGAGCGTTCCATCCTCGCGCAGCGTGACGGCAGTCTCGCCGTTCAGGATGGAGATGAGCAGCGTGAAATTGTCCATGCGGCAGGACAGACCGTCCAGCGTCGTACCATGCAGGGTCAGGTCGCAGACAGTGCCGTAAATAACCAGCGTATCCCCCGCCATTTCGGCGGCTTCAGCGGGCAGTGTGATGCCGTCCGCTGTGACGCGCGCAAGCGTCCAGAAGCCCCTGAAATCGTCGATAATGGCGCTTTCGTTGATGCTTGGGACGGCCGCGCTTGAGGCTTCCGGCTTCTCGCGGCTGAACGCCATGGTCACGTCGTCCATGGAAACCGTGAGGAGCGCGTCCTGCAGCGTGAACGATATGCCGTCCGCCATGAGCACGCCGTCCTGCATGGCGCAATGGATGCTGTCCACGTCGCCGTTCGTGTTCATTTCAGCCGCGCCGTCCGCGCCGAGGGTGAAGGTTACATCCAGCCCCATGTCGGCCAGCGGATAGGGTGTGCCCCCTATCTCCATGCGCACGCCGTACCACACGCCCAGATATTCATCGGGAATGCCAGTGCTCTGCGCGACAGGTTCGGGAATGGGGCTGGGTTCAGGCGCAACTTCGGGTTCAGCCGCGCCTAACGTGCCGGGCTGCGCGGGCGCGGCGGTTTCCACGCTTGCATCCAGCTTCAGGGTGGGGAGCAGCGCAGGCAAATCGGGCAGCGTGGGCTTCGCGTGGGCGCATGGCTCGGTGATTACGGTAACCTCGCTGCGGTTTTCGCTCCAGCTCTGGCAATTCTGAGCGTGCCTGAGGTTTTCTTCACTCATGCTTTCGGGTACGCGCACGGTCAGCTTGGGCGCGACGTTCATCATCAGTCCCATGGGGGACGCGGTCAAATCGCAGCCGTCGAAGCAGATTTCGGCAAGGTTCGGGCAGTTGACGATGCAGTTTTCGCCGAAGTCCTTCATCTTGCTGGTGAAGTGCAGACTGGTCAGGTTCTTGCATTCAGTAAACGCGCCGTATTCCACACGCTCCGCGTCGGCGACGAAGGAACTGAGGCCGGCAAAATTGAACGCCTGCTGGCCGATCCTTATGAGATGTTCGCCAAAGTACAGGTTGCCCAGCGGTCCCGCGCTGTCGAAGGCGTAATTGTCGATTTCGCGCACGCCGTTGACGAAGATTACGTTGTTCAGGCTACGGCAGAGCATAAACTGATTGCCGCCGGTGCTCTCCAGGGGCGCGTAGCAGACGAAGGTCTCCAGCTGCTGGCAGTAGGCGAGCATCATGCCCGGCAGCTCTTTGATTGTTTCGGGCAGCACCAGCGTGCGCAGGCGCACCCACTCGGTACGGTCACTCGTCACAGAGGAATCTGTATAGTCATGGCACGCGTCAAAGGCGTTGTAGTTTTTGAAGCCGACCACGGTTACGCCGTTGATTTCGCGCGGCACGACCACATCCACGTCGGTTCCGATGTAGGCAGAGATCAGACCGGTATCCGGATCAAACTCAAAGTTCTCGGCGGGAGTCGGCTCGAAGGGCATCTTTACGAATTTGCTTACTTCGCCCTCGCGCAGCATGGGGTCGTACCACGGGCGCTGGAGCGTCTCGTTCCACGCGGCAAGCTGCTCATCGGTCGCGTCGGCGGGCAGACGCAGCTCGGCGCTCGTGCCCTCGACGGCGGAAAGCGGGAAACTGCCGGCGGTGGGGATGACCATCTTCGTCAGCTTTGTGTTCGCGAAGGCTCTCTCGCCTACGGAAGCGGCAGCGTTCAGCTGTACACGCTCCAGCGCGGAGCCTTCAAACGCACCTGCGCCAATGGCGGTCACGTTCTGTATTTCGGCGCTTGTCAGCGCGGTGTTGGCAAACGCGCCCGCGCCGATGGCGGTCACGTTCTGCATTTCGGCACTTGTCAGCGCTGTATTGGCAAACGCGCTGTCGCCGATTTCGGTCACGCCCGCGCCCAGCGTGAGCACGGTCACGCCGCTGCCTTCAAACATATGCGCCGGAATTGCGCCGAATTCGACGGTCACGTCGCTCAAAGCGGGCAGATTTGCAAACACGCCTGCGGGGATAATCGCCGGATCGCACTGAATCACCAGCTTTTTCAGCCCTGTCAGGCCGTCGAGCGCGCCTTCGCCGATGGTGGTCAGCGAGTCGGGCAGGGTCAGGGCTTCCAGCTGCGTGCAGCCCGCGAACGCCCGCGCGCCGATGGTGGTCACGGAGTCGAACAGATCCACATTCCGGAGGGAACTGTTCATGAAGGCCTCCGCGCCGATGGTGGTGAATTCATCGTTGTGGGCGACGGAGAAGTATTCGATGGTCTGGCTGCCCTTGAACACGCCGTCGCCCAGACCGACCACCGCCTCCTTTGAAACGGTGAGATGGGGGTGAATGCGCGTCTTTGTGCCGGTGTATTCGGTCAACACGCGGTTTTCGTACCGATACGCGCCCTTCTCAGGCGATTGGGCAGTCGGGTCCTGCGCGCGCCACACGCGGCAGGGAAGCCCCAGCGCGTCCACATACGCCTGCCACTGCTGCATCTCCTGACGCGTACCGTGTGCGTTCAGGTCAATGTCGTACAGATAATCGCAGCCCGCGAAGACGTCCTCGCCCAGCGTGGGCGCGGTCAGGCTTTCCAGAACGATGTACTGAATGTTGTAGTCACCCTTGAAGGCGCGGGAGCCAATCGACTCAAGCGTCGAGGGCAGATAGAGATTGCCACCCATGTTGCTGCAGGCTTCAAACGCGCTTTCGCCGATGGTTTTAAGCCCCTCGGGCAGCGTCAGAAAGCCTTTGATGCCGGCAAAATAGAAGGCGTATGCGCCGATATATTCCAGCCCCTCAGGCAGCTCCAGAATGCTGCTCTTGTAGGCGTTGTAAAACGCGCTGTCGCCGATGAACTTCAGCGTGGAGGGGAAGTGAACGCGGGCCAGCGTTTCGCAGTTATAAAACGCGCGATCGCCGATGGTTTCCAGCCCTTCAGGCAGTTCCAGCAGCGCCAGATAGGTGTGCTGCGCGAACGCCTCGGGACCGATGGCCTTTACCGGCGCGCCGCCGATGGTTTCGGGGATGGCCAGATAAGTGGCGTAGCCGTTGTAGGAGGTAATCGTGCCGGTGGAAGCGTCAAAATCGAACTCCGATTCCACATAGCCGTTGTTTTCCACAATCACGGCGTTTTTGCCGCTGGGCTGGACGCTTACTTCACTGCCGGCATTTTCAAACGCCGCCATATAGGCATCCAGCTGGTCGTCCGGGACGTAAGCCGTCGCGCCCTCGGGCAGAAGGCTGAAGCAGTCAATGTCGATTGCAGGGCATACACCCTCAAAGGTAATCTTACGCAGCGAGTCGCAGTATCTGAATGAAGTGTCGCCGATATAGCGCACGCCTGCGGGAATGGTAACTTCCGTCAGCGCCGTGCAGCTGAAGAAGTTCATGCGGTTGATGACCACAAGGCTCTGGGGCAGGGAAACGCGGGTCAGGTTGTCGCATGTGCTGATGGCGTTGCTTCGAAGCTCCAGCACGGTTTCGGGCAATGTCAGCGAGGTGATGGTTTCCCCGCGGAACACGCTGACACCGATCACATCCACCGTGAAACCGTCCAATTCGCCGGGCACAACCACGTCGCCGCCCGCGCCGTTATAGCCGCGGAGTATGCAGTAGTTCGCGTCATAATTCCAGTCGGCAGCTTCGCCCGACGCCGTGACGCAGGTCACCAGCATCAGCAGGAAAAGAACCAGGCATAGCCTTCTTTTCATGAATTGATTCCTCCATTTCTTCATCATAGTATTAGAGGGCATACATGTTAAATCCGTATTCCTCCATCAGTTGCGCAAAAAATGTTTGATTGCCGAAGCCTTTTCGCAGCACCTCTTGGGATCGTCTTTTCATGGCGGTCGCTCCTTTCTCACAGCGCATCCAGCGCGGCAGTCAGATAGGCGTGGGTAACGGAAGCATAGAGGAAAGCATCAATCAATCGATCCTGCCGGACAATCATCACCCGGTGCGCCAATTCCGGATCGACGTTTTCATCACACAGCAGCACGAATTTGCAGCTCGGCATCACCTTGCGTACGCACGCGATCAGATTCAGTCGATTTTCCAGCGTGTAGGCGGGAAGACGGCTGACCTCCATCAGCAGGATATCCGCCTGCATGGCCCGGCAGAGTGAGAAGGTATCGCTGGTTTTTCCGGGCAGAACCTGCTCCACGCGGAACTCTCCTGTTTCCGCAAGCGTCCGTGCGACGGCCTCTGATAAAAGCATGTTTTGCATACTGACAACGATGCTTCTCATAGAACTCCCCCCTTATACGTTAAGAATAGCAGAAATGAAAGTGCTGCACATCAACCAAATGGCTATTTTTCGCACCAAACAAAAAGATTCTTCACGGAATCTGGGGGAAAGAGCAGCTTGGGGGCGCGTCTGCGGACGCGCAAAGTTAGGGGCAGGGACGCTTCGCTGCCTGCGCCTTTGTTGAGTGCGTTTGAGATGCTGGTCGCCCGCGGAACAGTTGGGGCGTTGC
>ERZ773145.979-NODE-979-length-25829-cov-4.341623_pt1 | contig 25829 bp, 23 predicted proteins | sample MGYA00580848_ERZ773145 | MGnify/ENA primary metagenome ERZ773145 (study PRJEB29015, sample SAMEA2737858) | human gut metagenome | biome: human gut; feature: human-associated habitat; material: faeces | place: China | collected 2012 ... | reverse complement strand
GCACGCAGTGCCTGCTGGACAGCCTGTTCCAGAGCCGCACGGAAGCCGAGCAACGATTCCGCCAGGCGCTGGATGATGCCAGCCTGCACTTGCGCCTGAGCCTCAACGTGGCCGTGGCGCTGGGAAGATAAGGAAGGCTATGTGGGCTCAGAGAAATAGCTATATGGTTGCGTCAAAAGCGGAAGTGGGATACTCCTCACACTAAGGAGAGACGGTATGAATACCTATGCCCCTACCCTAGATACCGTCCTTGAGACGGAAGAGTTCATCACGGCTGAAGAATACATGCGCCGACGGGAACGCGGTGAAATAAACCCTGCAGATGTTCGCTATGTGCCGAACTACCCCGGCAGCCAGTTTGGCGGTTTTATGATCAAGTTGAAGCGCCCACGCTATAAGGTGAATGTCAAGCAAGATAAGCCTGTGGGGGATTGCTATGGATGGTAATGAGAATCTTCCTGTGCAGCCACAGCAGCCTGACGCCGAGTTGCTCAAACAGCAAGATGAGCATCAGTACGATATTGCAAGGCGCAATATCGACGCGACTCTTCAAAATAACCGGGAAATCCGCGGACATTTCGACAAGATCAACCTTCGCTCAGTGCTGCTGGTTGGGTTCATTGTCCTCTGTATGTTGGTTTTTGGGCTGGCAGCCTTATATCTCGACAAAGAGGTCATCCTTGCAGATTTGTTAAAAATCTTGTGTGGCTTGCTCGGCGGAAGCGGCATTGGATACGCAATCGGGTCACGAAAAAGACCTCCAGACGCGTAGCCACTCGTTCCATCAAACCCAAAGCCCCCGCTCCATCACGGAACGGGGGCTGTTTTGCGTGCCTAGTTGGCCCGCGGCATGATGACGGATAGCGGCGTACCTTCGCCTTCCTGCCATTGCTCATAGCCGCGGCGTGCCCGGCGCGTCACCGGACCGACAGGGATCTTCGAGATGTAGCTGCCCAGATCAAGGGCGGACATCACCAATTTTTCCCCGTCAACGTCTCCGCCACGGGCAGCCTTGCCGCCCTGCCCCGCGATCTTCCCCGCCAGTTGCAGAGGCGTATCCAGCGCTGTGGAAAGATCGGCCCGGCGCCCGCCGCCTGCGCCCATGGCAGCCACGAGCATGTCGGCAGCTGGATTGCCCAGCACCGGCACTGCCATGGCGAACTGCCCCATGGTCGTGGAAAGCGCCAGCTTGGCCAGTTCTTTGTCATCGTCATCGTCACCGGTGAACAACCCCTGCGCCAGCCCCTTGATGGCCACCATGCCCAGGGCCGGCAACAGCATGTCGTACAGCTCCATGCGGGCAAATTCCGCCTTGCTCACCCGGCCCCGCTTCACGCCCTGCCACATGTAGCGCGTACGCTGGGCAAACTTCGTCGTGGCCCCGGAAAAGGCGTTGAACAGCCGGACGATGCCCTTATCACGGGCAAAGGCCGACTTGCTCAGGGCGTCGTTGTCCGGGTTGGACTGGGCGATGATTTTGTCCGCATAGGCTACGGCCTGGCTGTGGTATTCGGAATCCCTGTCCATCTTCCAGCCCGCCGTGCCCCGCAGCTCTTTCATCTTTTTATGGTAGGCCCCTGCCCAGATGGCCGTGGTGACAGCACAGTCCGCTGCGGCGATGGGCAGCATGCCCAGGTTCGCCACATCCTCCCAGGTATAGACCTGGCCGTCACGGATCAGCGTCATGCCCCGCCCCGGCTCGAACTTCATGGCCTTGCGGGCCAGGTCATCGTCGATATTGCGGAAGCGGCGCTCCATGTAAGGGCTGGCCGCGAACACCTCCCGCACCATGCCCATGCCCCGTGTACCGAGCTGGGCCAGTCCGCGCGAGACGTTGACCAGCCCCACGTCGCCAACGGCCGGGAAGACAGCCGTCAGCTGCATGAGGGCCGTATTCAGGTTCATGGACAGCGCATAGTAGACCAGGTGCTTGCGGGCCTTTTCAGCCGCCTTCAGCAGCGAGCTGTCAGGCACGGCTTCATCTACGACAAGGCCTTTGAGGTTGGGCCGGAACCGGTCGTAATCCTGCATGCCGAACACCCGCTGGTATTCGGCAGCGAACGTCGGATTATTGATGATCCTGTCCGCCATGCGCACGTCGTATCCCAGTTCGATGAAACGGGCGGAATCCACCAGATGCTTCTGCAGCGCTTGGACGCCAAGCCGCAGGGAACGGCCCGTATGCGTGACACGTCCCATGGTGAAGCCCTTGCGGGCCGCCGGGATGCCGAAGATGCCTTCCGAACGGTCGAGCACGTCTTCCTTGCCTTCCTGCGCCCGCATCTTCATATCCAGACGCGGATCGTACTTGATGGGATAATAGCCGCCGGGCAACCGCACGGTCTCGTCCCCAACGCGCACGGCGAAGGCCCCGGGCTCGATACCCTGTGGGGCGAAACCGTAGAGCCTTTTGTGCGCGGCCTGCGTATCGGCCCACTGGCTGCCCAGCACGTCCCAAACGCCCTGGATGGCCTGCCAGTCCGCGGCGGAAAGGATACCGTCCCGGCGCGCCCTGCCGGCCGTCATCTGCGCCATGGCCGCCGCGTCCAGCTCAAAGAGCGTGGCCGCCGCATCATCACCCAGCAGCAGCGACACCATGTCATAGGTGAGCCCCCCCTTCCCGTTCCCGTCGATGTAACTGGAACGCAGACGCTCCCGGTTGCCGGTATTGCCCATGTTCAGAGCCATGCCGATGACCATTTCTGCCGTCCACCCAGGATCGCCCGCCTGCCTGATGGCCTCTGGCACAGGTACTACGGCCCCCTTTTCGTCCCGGACGTTCAGGGCCTTGCTGCCGTATTTCTTTTCCCAGGCCTTGGCGCTTTGCAGCAGACGCACCAGATGCGGCATGACAGCCTTGTGCGTGCTGTTCAGGCGGGCATGATAACGGTTCGTGGCCGCCCGCAACGGACCGTAGACTTCACGCTCCATGACGCCTTCCGTGCTGCCGTCACGGCCCATGACGTTCTGGAACCCGTCGGCCTTGCGGCATTGCCATTCGATGGTGTCGATGGAGGAAAAGCCCCTGTCCAGATCGTCGCCCAGGGAATCCCGGCGACTGGCGTAGTTGGTCTTCATGCCGCTCATGGATGCCGCCGCCTCATCGGCGATGGCCTGCACACGGGCACGCAGGCTCTCCTTGCCGGTGCGGCTCTGCTCACGCCCGGAATGCACCAAGAAATCCAGCAGATTGCCCACCTGCTCCACCTCCAGCGGACGCAGCGCCTTCCAGTCCAGCGCCATGCCGCGCCGGGCTGCCGCTGGATCAGGATTTGCCAGATCCAGCAGCCAGTCCGGGAACAGGGGCATGAGGTCGATGGCTTCCGTATCGTCCACGCTCTGCTGCACAAGATCGCGCAGCTTCATCTCGCCGGACTGGGCATCCCAGGCCTGTTGCGGCGCGGGCAGGCCAAAGGCGGACACAAGCTTGCGGATGGCTTCCGTCTGGGCCGCAGGATACGTCCCCGGCTTGACGCGGGCCGCCTTGCGCGCCTTCTTCTGCACTGTGTCCACCAGTTCGCGGACCTTGCGCACTTCCTGCATCATGGCAAAGGCGAAGCGCGCCCGTTGCATGGCTTGCACGGCTTCAACAGGTTTGCCACGCTGCACGGCACGGGAACGCTCGTTGAGGGCCCGGCGCAGGGCGGACACGAAGCGCTGCGCATCGAGCTGGGCCACAGCCATGTCCGCCACTTCCCGGCGGGCAAGGTCCCTGTAGTACCGCTCGGGCAGGCTCTCCTGCTCCATGCGCCGCGCCGCGTCCTGCTCGTTCTGCGCCTGCCGGTCTTTGCCCAGCCTGCGCATGGCCTTTTCCACTGCCTCAAGGTACTGACCGTAGGCATCGCCGGCCAGCAGACCGTCCTCGGGCGATACGGCACGGTCCTGCTCCGCCAGGGCCTGTTCCGCCTGACGTGCCGCCAGCTTGTTCACGCTGCCGTCCTGCACGACGATGACGTCATAGATCAGGTTTGCCAAAGCGTCGGCATCACCGTCCGTCAAGGGGTACTGCATGGCCAGAGAATCGACCGTATCTCCCCTGCCTTTGGCATTCACCAGCTTGGGCATCTTTCTGGCGATATCTTTCACCATGTCTTCGCCCAGGTATTCCACGAGGGAAGCCCGGTCGATACCGCCGGTGTCCGGTTCGCCATCCGTCAGGGCCTTGTCCCTGTGCGACACTTCCCGGATGAACGTCCAGAACGGAGCCGCCTGCAACCCCTCCTTCGCCCGCGCGAACGCCTCACGATATCGCTTGCCGCGCTCACGAGCCGTAGCCGCGTCCATCCTTGCCGTCACTTCGGCTTCGGCCCTGTCACGCAGGTCTTCAAGCTCCCGGCGCTCCGCGGCAGTCAAACCGGCATCCGCAAGGAACTCCTGTTCCAGCTCAAGGGCGGCCCGCAGCGAAGGATCGTTGCGGATCTGGTCATCTGTCGCCAGCAGACGGTCGAACACGCGGCGCACGTCATCGTCGAGGTCAGCGCCAACATACTGGCGCCAGCTGGCATACAGATTTTTCAGCCAGCGCATCATGCGGGAGAACACGCCGTCCAGCTCCTTCACAGGAGCCCTGCCTTCCCCAAGATACTGTTCAAAGCCGCGTGCCGCGTATTCCTGTACCTCGCGCCACTGTTCTGCGGTCAGGTCGCCGTCTTCGGCCATGCCAGCAAAGCGTCGCAAGGTCGCCATATCCCGCCGGGCCTGCGCCAGACCATCCAGATGACGCACATAGCCGGACAGCATCCGCTCCACGGGCAGCAGCTCGCGTCGGCGCTCCGTGTTCTGCTTGCGTGCGACGGCGATGTCCTCACGCATGGAGGCACTGTCAGCTCCCCTTCCGGCAGCCGCGGCAGCGTCACGCAGACCGGTCTCGCTGTCTTCCAGGGACGCCAGCTCTTCACGGACATCCCGCAGCATGGCCCGGGCCCCTTCGGCCTCCACCTCACCGGACAGGATGGCGGTAAAGGGCGTCGCATCGAGCCCGGACTGCTCAAGATCGGCCCGAAGACGATCACGGGCGATACTGCCGTCATCCGCCGCCACGCGCCGCAGATCATCCACGAAGATGTGGGCCGTCTCGTGCGGGATGGACGACAGGTCCGCGCCCTTGAAGATGCGGATGGCCGCTGTCCGGGAATCGAGCCTGATCCGGGCACGGTCTTTTCCGGCGGTATCAGGCTGGAACAATATCTGTCCCGTCCCGTCATTGACGCCCAGACGTTCCCGGAGTATATTCATCACATCACCCCGGTTCGCTCGGGCTGCGTGTACCACACTACCATCTGGAAAGCGGTCCGCATTGAGCGAATCGGGGGAAATGCCCCGATTGGTCCGGTGTCCCAAGGCTTCTTCGGAAGTGTCTCGGCCCGGCTTTAGCCAGTCGGGGCTGATTATTTTTGTCAGCTCGTGATCGTAGAAACGGTTGCCGGTTCTGTCTTCCCGCAGCACGAAGCCCACCACATAATCCTGACCGTCCAGCCTGATCTTGTTCGCAAAGATATGCGACATAAGACCAGGCTTTTTCTCTATGGAATCAAGATGGATACCACTCTCGATGATTTGCGGGATGAAAGGCACGGATCGGGCCAGCAGCTCATCATACCCATGATGAAGACTGGCCTTGATACCAGATGGCGTTACCTGCACCCCCCAGCCGGTATCCGCATTGGCGACCGTCGTCCCCTGGGGAAAGGCGGTACGCGCCCAGTCATGGACGGCCTTGCGCATATTCCGGCTGTCCGCATCAATAGCCTTTCCCGGCCCGAACCACTGCGTGCTGTCGGCCTCGATCAGAGGCATGTCGGCAAAGCGTGAAGGCAGGGTGCCCTGCTGGCTGAAGGTCTGCCCTTCGGCTTCTCCTTCCTCCCCAAGCATCACACTGCGCCGCCGCATCAGCCCTGCGGCATCCACGCCATAGGCGGCCTCGAAAGCACGGGCCTGTGCGCTATTCAGCTTGCCGTAGGTCTCTGCGGCCTCCTTGCCCACCAGTGGCGCCATCTCCCGCACCAGACGCTGTTCTTCCTGCCGCACGGCCTCGGTCCTGCGACGACGCTGTCGTGCGTCCTCGACCACGGCCTGCACCCGGGCGGCATCGTCCGCACGTTCCGCTTCCTGCGCATTGGGAGCATCAGCCGTCTGCCGCAGCAGCGGTGCCACGGCCGCCATGCTTTCATCATCCAGACGGGCATGCAGGGAGGAGAGTTTGACCTCAAGATCCACACCGGCTTCCGCCGCCTGTCTGGCAGCTTCCTGGCTGATGCCCAGCGGCGTGAGCACGTCCTGTCCCTGCCCGGCCAGGTCAAGGGCTGCCTGCGCCGGGATGTACACGGACTGGGACAACACCCCGGCAGCATTGTCCAGTGCGTCCTCCATGTAGTCTGGAGCGATCTTCTTTGTCTGGCTGGCTTCCACGGCGCTGTGCAACTCGATATTTTGGCGGACAAAATCCCGGGCACGCTGCCGTTCCAGGTTACGGACGGCCAAAGACCGGACACCACCGCCAAGGCCGCCCCACATGGCGCCGATCAGGCCTTCGTACAGCCCTTCACGATTGGCCTGTGCCAGGGTATCGGCATCGAACAGCGTCCGCCCGAACCAGGCTATCTGATCAGCCGGATCTGTCCCCTGCTTTTCGGCAAGTCCCCAGAGGTTCGTTACCAGTTCCGGGTACTTTTGCAGGTATTCCGTCACGAACTCGGAGCCCATCGCCCCCAGGGTGCGCCCGATGGTGTCCCTGAAAGAAGCGGAGTTGAAGATGCCCATGAAACGGTCGAGCGAGAGCTTTTCCAGCGGGGCCTGCATAACGGCGTTGGCCAGGCCTGAAACCAGTGCCCGCTGCGGCGTCACGCCCTGTTCCCGCAACTCCGCGTAGCTCCCGCCGCCAAGCTGCACGCCCATCAGCGAAAGCGCCACGGCAGGGTTGGCCGCTGCCGCCATGATGTTGCCAAGCTGCTGCGGTGCGGAACGGATGAAATCATAGCCGAGCTGCCCGATCCTGGTATCGGCCCGTACTTCTTCAGGACGCGCCCATTTGACCCACTCCTGGGCGGAAGCAAGCATACGCGAAGGCGCGCTCCCCACCCCGAACAGGTTGTCGGACAAAGCCTGCGCCCCGCCCAGCAGCGAGCGGTTGAAGTCAGCGGCGCCGTGGACCAGAGAGCGGCCCATATCCCGCACATCGTCGGCGGCCTCAAAGGTGGCCCAGTGCATGGCCCTGTCGCCGAAGTTCGCCACAGATTCCCCAAAGGCTTTGGCCGTGGAGAACACACCGGCCAGCCCGTCCGTATCGTCACGGGCAAGGGCGGCATTCTCTTTACGCTGCTGCGCCCAAAGGACAAACGCCTCATCCTCTGAGATCCGCTTGTATGTTTGCTCCTGGCGCGCCTTTTCAGGGGAGGCCGCCACCACGGCCGGAGGCAGCAGGAGGGATTCGCTCAAGGTAACGTTTTCCCCAACCTGTTGCGAGGAGAGCCCGTCAGCAGCCACCAGCGCGGCCCGGACACGATTCCGTCCCAGGGCAATTTCATTCCAAACATCAGGCATCAAAAATCCTCCTGCCTTTCAGGGCCATACGGGAAAGGAATCCCCATCAGTCTGTATTTTTTGTAATTGCGGAGATCTGTTTCCGTGGGATTCGGAAGTCCAAGGGCAAGCAATTTGCTGGTGAGTTCCCGTCTTTCTTCGCTGGAAGAAATCTCAGGCAGCCAGCGTGCGGCCGTGTCGTCACGCCACGACTCGAAAAGCGAGCTTCCAAAAAAATCGCCCTGCACTTTACCTTGCATCTCAAAATTCGAAATGATGCTTTCCACTTCCTTTTCGGTTGGCACTTTCCCGTCCTGGAGGTGAGAGATGACGGCATCATAAAATCCCTCAGGCATTTCATCTTTGCCTGTCATGCGTTTGTATATTCTCGACACATCGCTGATCGATGCCGTTTTGAGCTTCCCGCCCTGCTCAAGATACTTTCCGGCTTCCTTGATCTGCGCGTCCGTCATGCGGGCATTGAAGCCTGCACGCTCAATCTGCTCCTTGTCCGTGATTTCCTTGCGGTCGATACGTTTACGGATTTCATCGAGGGCCGCACGGTTGGCCGCATTCTCTTGCACCTCGCCGTAGGCTTTTTGCATGGCATATCCCTGGTGTTCTTCAGGGATGTCGGATGCCGCAAGCCTGGCCTGCGCTTCAAGAGGGGACAAATTCTCCGCCTTTACCGTGGCAGCGAACTGGCTGACAGCCGCGGCCGTTTTCGCATCATCCCGCCTTTTTTCAAAAGCCAGCTCGCTATTGACCAGACCAGCCATCTGCGCCCGCTCTTTCATGTCCGCAATGCCGTCAAGGCGGCTGTACAGTTCCGCCGTCCGCTCTTCAGGCGCAAGCCCTTTGGTCTCGGCGATCCACTGCCCGACCCTGTTGGTGACGGCCTCGGCTCTGGCACGTTCCGCCTCGGCCCGCGCCCGGCTCTCCAGTGCCCTGGCATGGGAAGCGATGGATGCCTCGACCCGGTTCACCTCCCCGCCCAGCAGGTCTCGATATTTGTCCAGCGCCCCGCGGGCACCGCTGATGTTATCGTGGGCAAGGTAGCCTTCGATGATGCTGCCCGCCGTCTGGCTGTCCAGGCGGGAGAACAGCGCCCGGTTGTCCATGCCTGGCCGCATCCCTTCGATGCGCTGGCGCAGGGCGTCCCGGTTGAACTCGATCAGTTCCTGGTTGTCGTAGTTCTGTGCCACGAGCCTCCGGAACTCCTCCATATCGCCCTGCAGTACGGATTCTTCCCAGGCGCTTTTCTGCTGCCGGCCGTAGGCCTGTCCCTGTTCGGTGAAGTGCAGGGCCGCCCCGGACGCCTGTTTCATGAACATCTCCGCAAAGCGGCCGGAAAACTTGTCATCCTGCAGGCGACGCTGTACGGCCGCACGGGCGAACTGCTCGAAATGCTGCCCGGCCCCGATGGCATCCTGCCCCTTGTTTTCGGCCATGTAACGGTCGCGCTCCGCATTGAGCTCCTGCTGCATCCCCAGCAAAGACTGACTGACGCGCGTGGTCTCGTCCTTGACGTATTCCTGAATGGCGATACCGGTGAGCTGCTTCCCCGCCGCCAGCACGTCCGCCAAAAGGCTGTCCTGCGCCGTACCGCGCACGTCCCGGATGGCTCCGCGCGGCGCGCCGGGGTCGATGGGGCCCGCCTGGATGCGCCTGGGGCCGGAGTCGTAGGTCTGTACCCTAATGGCCATGATGCCTCCTAGGAAGTCAGCTTGCGGAAGGTCGTCCAGTTTCCTTTCAGCACGGGCTTGACCGCACTGTCGTAAAGATCATTGCCGATATCCGCCAACGAGGGGCTGCTGCTCCCTGCACCCCCAAAGCCTCCCGCCGTGGCGTAGGCGCCGATACCGCTGGCCAGGCCGGAAAGACCGGCCGTCAGCAGGGTGCTGCCCAGCCCCTTCACCGAATTGCCGTACCAGCTGGCTGCCGCGTCGTAGTTGGCGGCGTTGGTCAGGCTGGCTTTGACGTTCTCGTCCGTCTCCCACTGGTTGACGGCCTTCTGGTAGCGGTTCAGGCCCACGTCCCCGGCATAGCGGGACGCATTGCCGGAAAGCACGTCCATGGCGCTGCCGCTGCTCATGTCCACGCCCAAGGCACCAAAGCTGGCCACGTTCCCGGCCTGCAGGTCGGCATATTGCCGTGTCAAGGCGTTACGCTCGCGGTCAAGGTTCTCGGCCTCGATACGGCCTTTCTCTGCCGTGACCTTGGCCTGGTTGCGTGCGGCCTGGGCCTGGGCCTCGGCCATCTTCTTGTTGTACTGGGCCTGCCGGTTCTGCTGGCTGGTACTGGCGATGCTGCTCAGCGCCGACAGGCCGCCCATGGTCAGGGCCAGGGTCATGGCTCCCATCAGAACGTCCCTCCTCCGGTATAGGGAGAAATCTCCAGGGTGGTGACCAGCGCCAGGATGGTCAGGGGCGTGGCGCTCTGCACCTGGAACACCAGGGGAGAGGCCGCCGACCAGCCGGCGCAGGTATCGAGGTCAAGATCCGTTCCTTCGCTGAAGAACGGTGTGGTGGCGAACAGGCCGCCGGTGATGTCGCGGTCGATGATGGGGGCCAGGCTGTCGCCCACCCCGGCCAGGAAGGACATGCTGCGGTAGACCCGCGCCCGCACGGCAAGAATCTTGCGGTCATGCATCAGGCTCCATCCCTGCTGCGTCTGGAGCTCGGGCAGGTTGGGCACCACGCGCGAGACATAGGGCAGCCCCACATGGACGGACGTGGCGGCCTGCCCCAGCGTCAGGCTGCCGTCGGCCGAGACCTCCAGCCCGTCGATGGTGCCGCCGTCGGCAAAGACCTGCACGGCCTGTCCGGCCAGATGGGCAAGACCGTCAAAGCGCGCGGCCGCCTCGCCCTGATAGTCCAGGGCGCTGTCCAGATAATAGGCCTCGGCCAGATCGTCGCTGTCGAAAAAGGGCTCCAGCCGCTCCACGAAGACCTGCCCGCCCCGCCGCACAAGGAACCACACCTGGTCGTCGGGCGTGCCGGGGATGCCGGCCACGTCCACAAAGCTCCCCGCCGTGGTATGGCGGTGCCAGCCCACTATCTCCTGTTCCTTCATGTAGGTGAGCCCGGCCAGCGTGCCGTCGGAAAGGACGCTCCAGAGCACGGCATAGGGCTCCTGCTGCCAGCTCCAGGCCACCACGTCCACGTCCCTGAGCATGTGCCGGGCCAGGATGTTCAGATCCTGCCCCAGGTATTTGTCGGCGCTGTAGTTGTAGGCGAACTCCCGTATGGCCCCGGCGCCGCGCTGCACATAGAGCACGCTCCCTCCCACGGAGAGGGCCGCCACGGCATCGCTGCCGCCGTTGGTGGTCTGGAGCTGGAAGGACGCCGTGGCCGGGGTCAGGGCCACGCCCTCGGAAGGCTCCAGCGTCCATTCACTGCCTTCCGTGCCAAAGGCCAGGGCGCTGCGGTCAGGCTGCAGCCAGACGATGCGGCTGGCCTGGGTGGCGGCCAGCGTGACCTCGATGGCGTCGTCGTCCTTGGGCGGCGTGGACTTGGCCATGCTCTCGAACTCGCCGGAGCGAGAGAGCCAGATGGTGATGGGGCGGCTGTTGCTGGCGGCAAAGCCCAGGCGCTGCTGGTGGAAGAAGACCTGCGAGGGATAGTTGCCCTCGCCCTCGAAGGGGTCCTCGTACTCCGGGGGCGTGTCTTCGGTGTCCGCGCCGATGTTCTTGTCGTCGATGTGGGTCTCGTCCGCGCCGCCCTTGCCGATGTAGCCGAAGACCCCCATCTTTTTTTTGTACACCCGGTAGCCCGTGGCGCCCTCCACGGCCTCCCAGCTGATGCGGATGTGGAACTCCACGCTGTTGAGGGCCTGGGCCGAGATGCTGGCCGGCTCGGAGGGCGAGGATTCCTGCCCCTTGTCGTCGATGGCCGTGACGCAATAGGTGTAGTCCGTCTTCTTGTCCCCTTCCGGAGTGCCCACTGTGGAGAGCGTGGGCTTCTTGGGCGTGGCGATTGTGGGCATGAAGGTCAGCTCGGACCAGCGCCAGTCATCGTCGGCATGGCGTGCGAGCTTGCGCGGCGCATAACCAGAATGCGCGAAATAGATGACATCTGCCGACTGGGCATAACGCACCGCCCGCAGGTCGGCGGCGGCGAAGGGGGACTCGAAGATCTTGGGGGAGCCCTCCTCGTCCGCCACCACGCGCCCGTCCGGCAGCCAGACCCGCATGGTCCTGTCGCCGAACTCCAGCATGCGGCCCTGCGTGGCGCTGAAGACAAAGGGCACCAGCCTGCCGCCGTCGCCCAGGGCCGTTCCCAGGTAGCGTGTGCCGGGCCTGCGCGTGACACCACCCTGCGGCATGGGCACGAAGTTACGCATCTCCCGCGCGCCGGTGCTGTAGCGGGGCTGGTCCACGCGCCCACGCAGCAGGGGCGAGATCTCGCCGCCGTTGAGGACGTTCTGGGTATGGAAGACCGGCATCAGCCCACCCTCCGTTCTCCAAGGAACACGGACGGCCACGGCGCCGCGGACGGGGCCGCCTGCGCATCGTCCTCCACCTTTGCCCTGTCCAGTGCCTGCTCGAACATCTGCAGGTAGCCTTCCGCCTGCGCGCCGCCCTGGGAGATGTAGGGCGCCATCTCGAAGGCCACGCGCCAGGCCAACATGTCGGCGAACAGATCGGGGAAGGTCGTCACGAGGCCGCTCACATAGGTCAGCAGCACCCCATCCGCATCGGTCTCCAGCCTGTCCCCCACGATCTCGAAACGGAGGTCAGGGCCCGGTCGTGCCGTGAATGGGTCAGGACGTGCCGCCCCCACCACACGCACACTGTCGGACGGCAGAACGAAGGCGAAGGGCCACGGCCCCTGAGCGGCCTCTGCCGACAAGGCCAGACGCTGGCGGCGCAGGGCGAACGACCACGGGTACAGCGACAGACACAGGGTACGGCATTTGTCATAGACGGCCCCTGCCACCTGCATGGCGGGCGTATCCTGAAAGCCGGCATTGCCCATCCGGGCGCCCACCCGGACAAGGGCCGTGTTGAGGACGGAAGTCTTATTCTGCATGGCGATGTTCCCTTGTGCGTGACAGGACATCCGGCCCTGAGACCGGTGATTCCCTGCCTGTAGGCAGAAAAATATAAAGTTTTACTTTAAGTTTTTACGCGAGCGACGGCAGCATCTATGCAGGATCAGATCGTTCCCGCCTCTTCCCACTGCCACAGGCCTTCCGTGCCCGGTACCCAGACGCAGGCAGGCATATCGGCCTTGGCCAGCCACAGCTTGCCTTCGTAGCTGTAGTAGCTGTTCTTCGTGACATCCATGCCGTAGAGGAAGGCGAAGGGATGCTCCCGGCTGCCGTCCGGCTCGTCACCGGTCTCCGGGTCCACGGACAGCGGACGGTATACGGCCAGCATCCCGGTGGCATCCGGGGGCTGGTTCTCGATGGCGGTCACTTCCTGCATCACCTCATAGACGATGCCCTTGTGGGCCAGGCGGTAGCCCTTGGCGTAGGTCTGCCCGGCGGCCCAGTCCGTGAACAGTCCGGCCTTGGCGAAGGTGGCGAACTCGGCGGCGGCGAAGGCTCCAGTCTGTACCATGTCTGCCTGCATCCTGGCCATGAGGATATTACAGGAAGACTTTCTCGCATCGCTGACAGATTGTTCAAGCTGCTCTGCCTCAGTAGGGACAGCGGAAACGATCTTATAATTATTACCCTCTTTAGTTATGTAAGCGCGGTTACGCGCGCACCATACAGCAGCTTCTGGTGGATACTCGCCAATGAATGTCTGCCCGATTTTATACTCCATGGCTAACTCCTTAGTAACCGCAAGCATACCAGTCCGTAGGCAGATTCCAAGACGATCCGTAGTTTGTGCTTGTGATTACAAAATATGTCTCTTTTCTATCAGCAATCGGAGAGCTCAACGTTAACACAATTTTGTAGTTTGTGGTAGAGAACGCTATCGGAAGAGTCACTCTGTAATTATCTGTTGAGGCTTCCGCTGTCCCGCCCTGTTCCAAAAACCCGTCTCTCCACTTTCTGTACCATGCAGAGCCGTCCTCGGATCTCCATGCTTTAACTACATGTACAGTATCTGAAAATAGTTTTGTAGCAACCTCCGACTGCACCTGCCCAACAGCGCTCATCACATTAGCAACGTCGACAGAGCCAACATTAGTAGCGATACCAAAGGCTACAGCACAGATAATCCAATCATGCGATTCTGGTCGAACAGTTGTTGAGTTGCCGTAGATGGAATTTGAACGAGATGCATTAAAATTAACCCTCCACGGATTACTTGTTTGACTACCTACATCATACCTTATGCTATAAGCTGAGTTACTTATAGTGTTGACAGCCCCACTAGTTTGGACTGTGGGTATGAAAGCGTCATTCCATCCTGTAGTCCACCCACCTTCAATATTCGGCAATCCTGCTTCATAGTACTTACCAGCATCACCAGAAGAAATGGTAAGTTTCTGGTACGGTGCAAACTTGGGAGTGCGGAAGTTAGTAGAACCGTCACCTTCAGAGTACCAAGGACAGAAACCATTGTTTGCCTGAGCAATGGTCTGCCATTCAGATTCAGTCTTAGTCCAACCCTTAGACTTAATATAAGCAAAGAAGTCAGCATAAAGAGTGCGGTCATAAGTACTGCCATTCAGGATGATACAACCGTCGGGGGCAGTAGGGAAAGGCCAAGCAAAGATGTGTCCAAGAGGCAAGCCAGAGTATACCCAGCTCGGATCAAGCCTCCCATCTTCCCCGGCTTGCGGCACGGCATTGGCCGCCGCCGTGGTGCTGGCTAGCACGCTGCCACGCTGCGTAGCCGAAGCCTTGCGGACGCGCAGTTTCCCGTCTGTTTCGAGTGCGAGGCCGTCATCATTGCCAGTCTGGGGCATGACCTTACCTGCGGTGGAAGAGGTGGCGATGGGCACCGTAGCGGAGGAGCCAGCAGGGCCTCGCAGGTCCACAGCTTGGCCCCACGAGCCGTCGGGTTCCTTGAAGCGCAGCGCCGTCCCCTGCCATTCATGTTCCGGCGGCAGGCCTGGTGCCCCATCAGCTCCGGCCGGGCCAGCATCGCCCGTATCTCCTTTGGGGCCGGGGTTGCCAGTTGCACCTTTCTCCCCTTGCGGCCCCTGCGGGCCTTCCGGCCCCTGGATGCCGGGGTCACCCTTCGGGCCAGGTTCGCCTTGCGGGCCAGGTTCGCCTTTCTCGCCAGCAGGGCCTTGCGGGCCGATATCTCCGGTGTCCCCCTTTTCACCCTGAATCCCCTGTGGGCCTTGCGGGCCGGTGTCTCCAGGGTCGCCCTTTGCGCCGTCAGCACCGGCAGGCCCTTGGATGCCCTGCAATCCGCGCTTACCCTGCGGGCCTTTGGCCCCGATTTTCACCCAGAACGTGCTGGAATTGTCCTGCGGGGCAGTGCCAGCAGGCGCATCCTTTACGCACTCCCAGACCTCTCCATTCAGCGTCACGCGGTCAAGCACGACATACGCTTTCGCGCTGCTGTATTCGCCCTGAAAGACAGGGCGCACCCTGCCAAGCGTCATGCTAGGCATACGTCACCTCCAGTTCCCCGTTGGCATTGATTTTGTATACGGCGTCCGGGGCGGTCTGCCCCGTGTAGTTCAGAATGAGATTTCCCATGCCGTCCACAGCAAACTGGATGAACTGCGCATCAAGGGCCGTGGTAATATCGCCAGGATCGCCCTTAGGACCCTGCGGACCAGGCTCTCCGGGATCCCCCTTTTCCCCTTTCTCTCCCCGTGGCCCTTGCGGCCCCTCGGGCCCACGCGCCCCGGTATCACCTGTGTCTCCTTTCGGACCGGTCAGACCCTGGTCGCCCTTTTCGCCTTTTACGCCTTGCGGACCGCGAGCTCCTGGTTGGCCTTCATCGCCCTTCGCGCCAGGAGGGCCGGGAATTCCTTGGATACCCTGCGGGCCGCGCTCGCCCGTCTGCCCTTGGATTCCTTGCAATCCTCGTACTCCTTCCTGGCCCTTCGGGCCTTCAGGGCCGCGTTCGCCTGTGTCTCCCTTGTCCCCTTTGGCGCCCTGCTGCCCCGTGGCACCGGCTGGGCCCTGTGCGCCGGGCATGCCGCGCGGGATCTTAAAGAAGAAGCGCATGGAATCCGGCACGAAGTCCACGGCCGCAGCCTCCCCGGGCTCCAGCGTCTCCGCCTCCGCCGTGAGGCTGCCGATGTTCAGGTAGCTATCCTGGGCATCTTCCAGCAGTTGCCGTGCGGCCTGCTCGTGCCCTGCCGCGGCCTGTTCGCTGGCGGCGGCCTGTGAAGCACTGGTAGCTGCTGCCTGCTCGCTCCCCTCCGCGGCCTGCTCGCTGGCAGCGGCGGCCGTAGCGGCGCCCTGAGCATCGTCCCTGGCCCTGTAGAGCGAGGCCAGCAGGTCTTCCGGCGTGCCGCTGTCCGTGGCGTTGACCTTGACCGCCCGCGAAAGGCCGTCGTCCAGTTGCTGGATCATCTGCACCATGCGGTCCAGCTGGCCTTCGGTGGCTTCGGTGTCCACAGTGGCCGTATTGGAAAGGTCGAGTTCCTGCGTCAGGGGCACGGCAGACTCGATGGCCAGCGTGGCACCGGCAGGCACTTTCCCGTCTGCCAGCGTCACCTTGCCGCCCGTCATGTCCCGGAAGACCGTCACGCTGTAATCGGAACCCGGCGCAAGCGTGGTCTGCGTCTCCGTATCCCCGGCAGCGGCCCAGGAGACGTTCACGTCTCCCGTGCCGTACAGGGCAAAGGGCACGGCGTATTCCAGCACACCGGCAGTGACGGTGTAGCGGACAAGGACTTTCTGGACTGGTATCATGGAGCCTCCACAAAGGGCGTGATGCGGCAGGACGGCCCCACCGCATCACGAAAGGGCCCGGCTAGCGGGCCAGATAGGAAAGGACGACGTCCACCGTGCCGCTGCTGGTGGTGTCGGACGTGACCTTGATCTTGACGTAGCGCTTGGTGTCCGGCAGCACGAGCTTGCAGAGGATGTCCCCGTCGGCAAAGGACGTGCCCGTACCGGTAGTGCCGGTAATGGTCACTTCGGGCGCGCCGGGGATGTCGGCAAACGGCCCGTCTTCCGTATCACTGCCTTGCAGGGTCAGCTTGAAGGTCTTGTCCGCTGCCACTTTCACCGCACCGGCCGCCATGACGGTGACGGCAAGGGCGCCGTGATGTTCGCCCACGACAAGGGCGTTGGCGCAGACGAATTCGGCGGCATTGATGGCTTTGCCCTTCTCGAAGAACTGGTCGTACCAGCGATTCTCGGAACCGTAGGAAAAAGACATGTTCTCCCCTCCTTAGGCCACGGCCGTTTCGTTGCTGTCGGGCAGGTTGTAGGAGCCCACGACCTTGACGCCGTTGATGGCGCCCACGATGGTCTGGAGGTCCTTGTCGCCATTGACGTACATGATGTCGGCCTGCTTGATGGCGCCGAACACGCGCTGCACCACGCGGTGATGGCCGAAGATCATGGTGTTCTGGGCCGAGCCGTGGATCTTGGCGATGGCGTCCTCGATCTGGGCCAGCGTGGGCAGTTTGGGCGTCTCGCCGTTGATGTCGATATTCACCAGGGCATGGACGGCCTTGGACGGCTTGAGCAGCTGCCAGCCGAAGCGGCCGCGGTACTCCACGCCGTAGCCGGTCACACCGGGCTGGGAGCGCAGGTGGTACAGATTGCCGCCGTTGATGGGCGTGGGATCGAGCAGACGGCCGGAGTTGAACTGCGTGGGGTCATAGATGCCCACATTGATCTCCTGGTCGAAACGCACCACGAGGATGGAGGAAAGCGTGCTGCCCGTCCCACCGCAGGAAGTGAACAGCCTGTCCTTGAGGGCCGCCTTGCGCCAGTAGTCGCGCCAGATGGCCAGCTCGGTGTCCATGCCCGCCTGCCGGTAGAAGGCATTCTCACGGCGGGCAAAATACTGCTTGGCACCGCCGAACTGCGCGGCCTTGTCCTTGCTGACCTCGATCTCGCCGCCCATCAGGCTGACGTAGGTCTGGCGCAGCTGGGTCTCGGCCTGCATGGTGGGCAGCGGCGCGCCCAGGTCGGTGAAGCTGGCGCCGGTGATCGCGTCCAGCACTTCTTCCACGTTCCACAGGCCGTGGGTGGCCGGGATCCATTTCAGCAGAGTCAGGATGGGGGCTTCCTCGGTCAGATAGTCCACCAGCTCCGGGCGCTTCTTCGCCTTCTCAAGGGCGATCTCTTTGAGCGTCTGTGCAACAGCCATGTGTCACTACTCCTTGAACATGCCCTTGTAGGTATCGACCGCGCTCTCCCGGGCATCGGAGGGAGCGGTACCACTGCCGCCGGACAGAACATCTTCGGACAGCAGCTTGCCGATCTCATGGAAGGCCCGCACGAACACGGGGTTATTGGCCATGTCACGACCTTCGATGGACGTGGCCAGGCGGCCGCCCATGCGTTTGTCCAGGGCCGTGAACGCCTTCAGGGCCGTCGCCTTGTTCTCGTCAAAGCGGCTGCCCCACTCGCTGCGCAGTTCCTTCACGCCGTCAGCGATGATCTTGTCCGTGATTTCCTTGTTGGCACCCAGCTGCCAGTCCAGCAGCTTTTGTGCCTGGTCCTGGGTGATACCGTTGTCCACGCAGAACTGGCGGAAACCGTTTTCCACGCACTGGTCGATCTGCCCCTTGAAGCTGTCGGGATATTTCAGGGCGATGTCCTCGACCTTTTCCGCCGGGCGGTAGCCAAGGCCACGTTCCAGGGCCTTGAGGGCCTCTTCCGCGCTTCCCACGTCCTTGAGTTTTTCGCCCCAGCCTTCGGGCAGACCTGCACGCCAGTCGGCAGGAGGCGTGGTGCCGTCACCGGCCGGCGTCCCTTCACCGCCTTGAGGTGTCCCACCCTGGGGCGTGGTTTCCGCAGGGTCGCCCGCAGGCGGGGTACCGGGATCGGTGACAGTAGAGGTCTCGATATCGTTGGACATGAAATCTTCCTCCTATTGGATGCCTTGAAGTTTGCACACGATGCGGATGTAGATGTCAGGTACGGCCTGGGCCATGCGGTTGAGGATCTGGTCGGCTATGTTCCGCATCCTCATGTCGTTTTCCGTGACCATCAGGCGGCCTGCCCCCAGCTCCTGCAGCAGCTGGAGCCAGATGCGTTCCGCTGCCGGGGACTGCATCATCTCGAACCAGTCCAGGCGCTCTGCTTCGTCCAGCCGGGCCTGTTCGGCCGCTTCTTCTTCATGGGTCAGGAGCTGTGGCATCAGGCATCATCCTCCTGCGGGCGTCCCATGACCTCACCGGCCACAGTGCCCTGTGTCCTGACATTGCCGACTTTGGCCATGCTTTCCATCATCCGGGCTTCCATGTCTGCCTGCTGCTGGGCGGCTGCTGCCTGCTCGCGCTGCTGGCGGATGGCGGCCACCTGCTCGTCGCTGCGTATGATGCTGGCAGGTACGCCCAAACGTTGGGCCAGCTCGTCCACCATCTGGTCGAGATCCAGCTTGTCCAGGATGGTGGGCTGGCTCTGGGCCCACGGCCCCACCTGATCCATGAACTGGCCGATGGAGACCGCGGCCGCCTGTTCCAGCATCTGGGCCATGGGCGACTGGTACGAGACGTTCAGCGTGGCCCACGGGCTGAGCCCCTGCGGGGGCGGGGGCAACAGCCCCTCTTCGTCCAGCAGCTGGTAGACGCGCTCGATGCAGAGCGTCAGGACACGCGGCTCATAGCTGGAGACCGTCGGGCCCATGAGCTCGGCAGAACGGCGGCGCCTGTCCATGTATTCGGTCATGGTCATGCCCGCCGGGCGTGTCTCAAGGCTCATGTTGGCGAAGATATTGGCCTTCATCACGTCTTCGAGCCGCATGGAGATCTGCTCGATCTCCTGCTGCACGGCCCCCACGGCGGGGCCGAAATTCACTTCATAGAGCGGGCGCAGGGCATTGGACTGGCCGTAGGCCGTATCGGAAATGACACTGCCCGGCATGGCGCGCACATGGCGCTTGAGCGTGCCCGGCGCCAGCAGGGGTGGCTGGATCATCATCTCGATGCCCACGGCCTTGCGCTTCTCCCAGGCTTCGATGCCCTTCTGGTCGGCCAGCGCATCGTCACCGGGACCGGTGCCGTAGACACCGCGGGCATCCTCCCAGGTGGAGAAGAAGAACGGCATGGAGCGGAAACCGCTTTCCCGCAGCAGTTCCGTGCCACCCTGGTCTTCGTACCAGAAGGAGGCAAAGGGCATGTTGCGGTTGTCCCCGCGCTCCGGGTCGCGTTCCTCACGCTTGCGCACCACCTGCACCACCTCGATGGGGGCATAGGGCTGGCTCTCCAGCTTTTGCCGCGTGGCCTCACACAGCCTGTCCCTGCCGAAGCGCCGGGCCATCTCCACCGGCGTCATGCGCAAGCGCCGCACCACGCAGGACAGCGTACGGTCTTCGTCCAGGGCCACGGCATAGGTGCCGCAGGTCTGGCAGGCGAAGCGGGCCACGGTACGGGCCGAGGCATCACAGGAAAGCAGCGCGCAGCCAAACCCCAGCAGCTCGCGGTTGAAGGCATGGATGGCACTGTAGAAGCCGCCCGCGGCCAGCACGGCACGGATGCGGGCATCCACCACGTCCACATATTCGTTGCCGCCGGTGACTTCCCTGTCGGCCCTGTCCAGGAACTGGTGCCGGAACCACGGCGAGGACGCCGGCGTGATGGCCTGCGTCATGCCCGCAGCGGCTTTGCCCAGGGCGCGCTGGGCCGCCGGGTTGAGCAGGTTGGCGTCCCGCAGACATTCCGTCTCTTCGCCCTGGAACAGGCCGCGCGACGGCAGGATGAGCTTGCCGATCTCCCATTGCTGGGCCAGCCGTTTGCTGCGCAGCCCTTCCAGATGGGCCACCAGCTGTTTGAGCTCCTTCAGCGTCGGGGCTGCCATGGTCTACCCCATGCGCCCCAGCAGGCTGGAGCCGGTGCTGGCGACACCGCCCGAAGTCCCCAGGGGCGAAGTCAGTACCGTGCCGCCCATCTGCTGCCGGCGGCGGAGCTTGCGCTGCTCCTCGTCACGGATAGACTGGCTTTCCGCTTCCTGTTCGGCCTCGCGCGGTGCCTCTTCCGCCTCATAGGTGATGACCGACGGCCCCGAAGACTGCCCGCCGCCAAAGATCGACGAAACGACGCTCCCCATATCCCCTCCTCAAAGATCGTTGCGGTCCAGGCTGGCAAAGGCCATGTCCCGGCAGCGTGCCGGGGCGCCCGGACCGGGCATGTGGCAGCCGCCGCGCAGGCGCTGCGGCCAAAGCGTGAACCCAAGTCCCGCCATGAAGCGGTGCAGGTGCCGGTACGAAGCGGGATAGGCGGCCAGCAGGGAACGCAGGGGCCAGGTGCGGAATATCCAGGCCACGGCCTCGCGCCCCAGGCGGAGGCTGTCAGACTGCCAGTCCCGAAAGATGACGAAATGCACCGTACCGCTCAGGCCGGCGGGCACCACCCACAGGGCCCCTGCCAGCCGCCCTTCCCGGACATCATCGAAGGCAAGGCCCGTCAGGGTGGTACGCGGCGAGACCGTGTCCAGCCAGTCCAGCACCGTGGGGTCGACCCGGTCCCAGAGCACGGCATGGGCCAGCCCCTCGTCCTGCATCCTGGCCCAGGGCAGACGCCGCAACTCCGGCGTATCCGCCTGGATGAAGCGGTAGGCATGCTGACTACCAGGGGCGAGCATCGTCCTCTCCTCCATCCCAGCTGAACAAAAAGCCGTGGGCATCACGGGCCTGTTCCGGCAGGAACATCTCCTGCCCAGGCTCCGGCAGGGCCACGGGCGCGGCAAAGGTCAGGGCCAGGGCGTCGGCGATGTCCGGCGAAGCCCCCAGGCGCTCCTTGATCTTGTCCTTGGGCTCCAGCACCATGCGGCCCGCGGCGTCGTACCAGTACAGGGGGGCCGAGAGCTCCGCCCGCAGGCGGGGCACGTCGTCCCCTTCATCCGGCAGCTTGCCGCCGGACTTGAGCCACTGGCGCAGGCCGTACCACATCTCGGAACGCCGGTTGGCAAAGCGACCTTCCTGCAACGGCTTGCCGCCGAAAGGCACCTCAATGACATCGTGGCCCAGCTGGCGCAGGCGGTCGATGACGCCCTGCCCCTGCCCGGCGTCGATGAACACGGCGTGGGGGCGGTTCTCCATGATGGCGGCGGCCACCCTGTCGGCCAGCTGCATGTTGTCCAGCCCGCGCATGATCACCGGCCCGTCGGCCTTGAGCCCCTGCCGTCTGACGATGACGCTGCTGTCGGCCCCGAAACGGGCCACGTCCACGCCCAGGATGACGGGCATGCCGCCCACATCGTCCCACGCCAGCTGCCGGGCCTCGGCCTCCAGCACGTCAGGCAACGGGATGAGGATGTCGTCGGAGCTGGCCGTGAAGTCGCAGAGCATCTCCTGACGCCAAGCGTTCTCCGAAAGTTCGGCTCGCAGGCGTTCCACTTCAGCAGGCGGCAGGCTGGTGGTGCCCGTGACCGGGAATGACATGGCACACCACAGCGGGTCGCCCTTTTGCTGCCGCTCCAAGGCGCGGTAGTACAGTTCACTGAAAAGGTTGATGCCGTGCGGGGTGCCGATAAACAGCGCCCATCCTTCACGGTCTGCCAAAGCCGGCTGGATGATCTCGCCCCACACTTCGGGCTTCATATCGGCCACTTCGTCCAGCACCACCCCGTCGAAATACAGGCCGCGCAAGGAGTCCGGGTTATCGGCACCATAGATGCGGATGCGGGCCCCATTGGGCAGCATGATGGACAATTCGGATTCGTTGACCGTACGGCCGGGGATAGGCGACGTGTAGTATTTCAGATAGTCCCAGGCTACAGCCTTGGCCTGGTTGCGGAAGGGCGCCACATAGGCGAAAGAGCCGCGGGGCTTATTGCAGGTCAGGGCCCCCTTGATGGTGTGGTTGACGGCCAGCACTGTCTTGCCGTAGCGGCGGTGGGCCGCCACGACCGAAAACCGCGCAGCCTCCAGTCTCTCATGTACGGAAAGGTCACGGGGCTTGTAGGGGATGGTGACACGCATGGCTATTTCTCCCATGTGATGCTGAGGCCGCCGGAGACCTCGGTCTCTGCCTTGTCCTGGATGCCCCAGGCCTTGCGCTCGCATTCCTGGGCATTACGCAATGCTTCCGATGCGATCTTCAGACACTTGAGGCGGTCGAAGTCGTTGGCGTCCAGAGCCGCGCGCACTTCGTTCTTGAACCCGCCCCACGCCTCCCGCTGCTCGCTGATGACGGCGGCCTTCCTCGCTGCGGCAGCCTCTACCGCCGCGGCCTTTTTTTGAGGGTCAACGGCGTTGACCGTCCCGTTGACCTTGGCCTCGGCCCTGCGGTTCACCACGTCGGTCAGGTCGGCCGTCCATCCTTCCTTCCGGGCCCGCCGGCTGATGGCGGCTTTGTTGACGCCATGTCTGCGGGAAAGCGCCCCCATGGTCGCTCCGGCCTCGAATTCGGCCCGGATGGTCTCCCAGTCGTAACGGGCAGCCATCCCCTACCCCTTCCTTTCCCGTTCTGCTTCCAGACGGGTCAGACGGCGCTCATGGTCATCGGTACGGCGGTAGAACTCCCGGTGGTCGCGGGAGTTCCCGTCACGGTCGGCAAAGGCCATGATGCATCCCTCGCGATGTACCACCAGGTCGTCCAGCTTGTCGCTGATGCGCCTGAGGCAGTACCCGCCCACTCCCAGCAGCAGTACCCACAGGCCGAAGATCACGCCCAGCAGGACGGTGATGAAATGCCCGTTGTCCATGCCCCCCCTCCTAAAAGCCCATGCCGAACATGGCCGATACGGCCAGCCACAGTTCCTTGCCCATGCTGGGCGGCAGCAGCACGTCGGGCCAGTAGGTGGCGATGACGGGCCGCAGCAGCAGTTCCCAGCCCGCAGCCACGGCCAGCAGGTACATGAGCAGCTTGCGCGGCGTCATGCGTCCGCCGCTGGTGCGCTCCGTCTCGGCGTTGATCTCCATCTGCTGTTGCTGGAGCCGGGCACGGTCGGGCAGGATCTTCTCCAGGGCCTTTCCGCCCAGGCCCAGCAATGCGGAAAGCCAGCCCATCACGCCCTCCTCTGCGCCAGCAGGAACTTTTCCAGGGCATCGGCCCGGTTGAGCCAGCCCTCCAGAAAAACGGCCTGCGAAGGCTTGTCGCGGGCCAGCCCCTCGTAGAAATCGCGGCGCGCCTGGATGACGGCCCGGATCAGGGCGTCCGTGTCACAGGCCAGCGAGGCCCGCGTCCGGAGCCCCAGGATGCCGTCCACCTCGATCTTCACGCCGTAGGGGCCCACACAGGCGTTGTAGCCGCGCTGGGCCAGCTTGACGGACTGGGCACAGCCACTGTTGACGGCGGCGTCGTACAGGGCGCAGGCGGGCCGGAACGGCATGTCGTCCAGACGCAGCCGGTCCCAGAACTCGCGCTTGAACATGGCCTCGGCCATGTCCGGCGTCACGGAACGCATGGAGGCCTTGTTGACGGGCAGACGGAAGCCGATGCGCTGCAACCAGTCGCGGCCCTGCTGGGTCGCGGCGATGCCCTGCACGAACTTGATCGAGGCCCCGTAGGCCGTCAGGCCGCCGGTGTCGGCGGGATGGTCTGAAAAGCCGCCCTCCCAATGGGCGGTGAAGGCATGGGCGCGGTGGAAGTTGTCGGACATAAAAAAACGCCTCCGGGGTTTTGCCGAAAGCGTAGCATGGAGCGTGAGGTCAGAGGCAAGAGGGTTTCGGGGTTTCTGGTGACTTTATTCCGCGAACGCGCACCCAGCGGCCGTGCTCTCCGGCCGTGACCCAGCGGATGCGGGCCCCGCAGACCGCGCATTCGCACCAACGATTGCGGCAATGCCCCTGCTGCTGTGTGCAGATCACCACGACGGCATCCGCACCGCACTCGGGGCATCGCCTGAACATCTTCGGCCTGGCCATACTTTCCCCTGCCCCTACTGCACCCGCAGGCGCTGCATCTCGTTCCGGGCCTCGCTGTCCCCGTGCAGGGCCTGCAACAACAGGCGGGCCATGTCGCGGTGCGAGCGGGGCCCCACGGCTACTGTCTCCACCGGCAGGGCCGCCGCGTCTTGCCGTCTCTCGGCACGACGGCAACGGGGCAGCAGGCGCAGGATGTCCGCCGGGCAGGGGAAACGGCCGGATTCCTGTCGGTGCAGTACGAAGGCCCGGCCCACGGCCTCCCTGTCCTGCCCTTCCAGGTCCTGGGCCCAGATGTCGGCCAGCAGGGCCAGCTCTTCCTGTGAGCGCCCTGTCCGGTAAACCGCCTCACATTCTGCAAGGCGCATGATCAGCCAGAGCCTGTCGATCCGCATGTCCATAGTGTCCTCCCGTCTGTGTCCGTTCCGCTTCCCGTGCTTCGAGCAGGGCTCGTGCCAGCTTGCGGCTGTCCTGCTGCCGCTGCTGGAATTCCGTCGGGGCCCTCGGCTCCCGCCCCACGCCCACGATGCCGCCACCGCTGCCCTGTCCCGGCTGCACGAAGGGCTCGTCATTCCAGCCCTTGCCGTGCAGCCAGCGGGACATCCTGGGCACCATGCCCCGGGCCCAGCGGCTGTCTTCGGCCAGCAGGCGGGCGATGGCCTCCCGGATGGCATAGCTGGGCGCCAGCGTCCCGTTGCCGTGCAGGCGCATCCATTCGCGCCAGGCCTCTTCCTGCCCCTGCTTCACGGGCCAGAGCTCCCAGCAGGAGAGGAACGCCTGCCATTCCGGGTGCCCCTTGCTGGGGGCGTCGGTCTTCGCAGGGCCGTCAGGGCATGGGCTGCGTCCCCGGCCCTCAGGCACAGGGCCCGCGACTGCCGCTGTGTCCTGCCCGCATCCAGGCATGGCCTTGCTGCCGGTCTCCCCATCGGCACAGGAGGCATCCCCGCTGGTCCGTGGGTTCGTCCCTCTGGCCCTGGGGTTCGTCCGTACCGCTCGCGGGTTCGTCCCGTCCTTCCGTGAGCCGGATGACGGGGCCGGGCTGTCCGGTGGGCGTGTCCCCGTCTGCACACCCACCTCCCCCTCGCTCGCGAGGGGTAAGGGGTGTGTATTATTATAAGCCATAGGGGCTGGAGAAGGAGCAGGGGCAGGGGCAGGGCTCAAATCATCGTCGAACGGTCGTTCAACGGTCGTTAACGGTCGTTCGACGACCGTTCGAGCCTCGTTGACGACCGTTGTCTGGTCGTTGTCCGCGCCCTGAGCGTCGCCACCGGCCCGTCGGCATCCCCTGATCATCCCGTCGATGACGGCCCAACGGTCGTTAGATGTCCGCAAGGCTTCGTAGTCCCGCTTGCTGACGCCCCTAATACCGGCGCTGACCAGCGCCTGGTATTCGTCAGGGAAGACCTTCGCCATGCGCGACAGGCGGGAGGCATCGGAGCGCGACTCACCG
>ERZ773145.966-NODE-966-length-26155-cov-8.748966_pt1 | contig 26155 bp, 18 predicted proteins | sample MGYA00580848_ERZ773145 | MGnify/ENA primary metagenome ERZ773145 (study PRJEB29015, sample SAMEA2737858) | human gut metagenome | biome: human gut; feature: human-associated habitat; material: faeces | place: China | collected 2012 ... | reverse complement strand
TGCATCCGCCCATGGCAATGGTGCTTCCCTCCGGGATCAGCTCCAGTGCCTGCTTTAGTGCAGCTTCCTTATCCTCTGCGTAATAACCTGACATGTTGCGGGACTGTAAACCCTTGATCACTGTTTTGGCCAGCTGTTCATTTCTTTTTCTGATCATTTCGTTCATCTCTTAACCTTCCTGCCTTTCCGTAATCTGCAAACTTTATTCCTGAGAACCAGACTCTTTTTGACCCTATTTTATCAAAAAAAGAATTTCGTGTATAGCAACCAATAGAAATATTTGACAATACTTTTCGCATATGCTAGGATATTTCCAATATTAGGGAGTAGTTCACATCGGGTAACCGGTGTTGTGTTGGTCGTCATCACGTTAGTGAAGCCTCAGGAAGTCGCTAACCGGGCAGTACACTTCTACAGAAATGGAACGAGACTTTTATTGTATGTTTATCATGCAATAAAAGTCTTTTTTTGCGTGATAAACAAAGGATCCGGGTACATTATTTAAGAAGGAGGATTTGTATATGACACAAAAAAACATCTGGAATATTTCTGTAAAAGAACTCATGGAAAAATATCAGGTGACAGAACAGGGGCTTACTACTGCCCGCGCGGAGGAACTTCGCCTGGAAAAAGGTGAAAATATCCTGCAAGAGAGCAGGCGCAAAAGTATACCGGAAGTATTTATCAGTCAGTTTGCTGATCTGCTGGTCGTAATCCTGATCATTGCGGCAGCGATCTCCATGTTTTCCGGCAATGCGGAGAGTACCATTGTAATCCTGCTGGTACTGGTGATCAATGCCATCCTGGGCACCCTGCAGCATGTAAAGGCCCAGCGTTCTCTGGATAGTCTCAGGCAGTTATCTTCGCCCGGTGCAAAAGTCATTCGAGACGGTGTGAAACGGGAAATTCCATCGAAGAATATTGTGCCGGGTGACATTGTCATATTGGAAGCGGGCGACATGATCGTGGCCGATGGCCGTATCCTGCACAGCTATTCGCTGCAGGTCAATGAAAGCTCTCTGACAGGCGAGTCTGCCAACGTAGAGAAAACAGATGCCGTTATAGAGGGTGATGTGGCGCTTGCTGACCGGGCAAATATGGTCTATTCCGGAAGTCTGGTTACCTACGGACGCGCCGAGATGCTGGTGACTGCTACCGGCATGGAGACGGAGCTGGGTAAGATTGCAGGACTGATGAATGCAGCCAAAGAGCGCAAGACACCGCTGCAGGAAAGCCTGGACAAGTTCAGCAGCAGACTTGCCATACTGATCATGCTCATATGTGCTGTCGTATTCTGCCTGTGTATCTATCGCCGGATGACGCTGTTGGACTCCATGATGTTTGCAGTGGCACTGGCTGTTGCTGCGATCCCTGAGGCACTGAGCTCCATTGTGACCATAGTGCAAGCCTTTGGTACACAGAAAATGGCAAAAGAAAATGCAATTATCAAGAATCTGAAAGCTGTGGAAAGTCTGGGCTGTGTCTCTGTCATCTGCTCTGATAAGACCGGAACACTGACTCAGAATAAAATGACGGTACAGCAGATTTATATAGAAGACCGGTTATACGAACCGGATCAGCTTGACCTTTTGAATCAGACTCATCGCTATCTGCTCTACGACGCAGTCCTCAACAATGATTCCAGTATCGTCGATGACAAGGGCATCGGTGACCCTACAGAATATGCCCTTTTAGAGATGTTTCGAAGGATTAAAGCGGATACATCTTCTATTTTGAAAGAAGCAAATATGCATGAAGATATTCTCCGGCAGAACATGCAGCGTCTTGAGGAAGTGCCTTTTGATTCCGACAGAAAGCTGATGAGTACGAAATATATACTGCATGGTGTACCCACGATCCTCACCAAAGGTGCTGTGGATGTTCTCTTAGACCGCTGTGACTATGTGCGCTGCAGTGACGATATCCGTCCTATGACGGAAGCTGAAAAAGACAAGATCCGTATGCAGAATCAGCTTTTTTCGGAAAATGGCCTGCGTGTATTGTCTTTTGCTTACAAGGAATCGGATGAAAATCTCGACATCCATGCGGAGTATGGCTATACCTTCCTGGGCCTGATCTCTATGGTAGATCCTCCCAGAGAGGAATCTGCAGCTGCCGTTGCAGCTTCCAAGAGAGCCGGCATCCGTCCGGTCATGATCACCGGTGATCATAAGGTAACAGCAGTGGCGATCGCCCGCCGGATCGGAATATTCGAAGAAGGAGACCTTGCACTGACAGGTGCGGAGCTGGATGCCATGAGCGACAGCGAACTGGATGAACAGATAGCGCAAATCTCCGTCTATGCCAGAGTATCTCCCGAGAACAAAATCCGGATTGTAGAGGCATGGCAGCGCAGAGGTAATATTGTCTCTATGACAGGAGACGGTGTGAATGATGCTCCTGCATTGAAAAAGGCGGACATCGGTGTCGCTATGGGAATTACCGGAACCGAGGTGTCCAAGGATGCCGCAGACATGATTCTGTCAGATGATAATTTCGCAACGATCATCAAGGCAGTGGCAAACGGGCGTAATGTATACAGAAATATCAAAAATGCCATTTTGTTTCTGCTGTCCGGTAATACCGCCGGTATCTTAGCAGTATTATACACATCCCTGATGGGACTTCCTGTGCCTTTTACACCCGTACATCTGCTGTTCATCAACCTGCTGACCGATTCTCTTCCGGCCCTGGCAATCGGCATGGAACCGGCAGATGACGACCTTCTGAAGGAAAAGCCCAGGAATCCACGGGAAGGAATCCTCACCAGAGGCTTTATGATTACGATGATAACACAGGGTCTGCTGATCGCAGCAGCCTCCATGACAGCTTATCACATCGGACTGACCGTCAGTTCGGCTATGGCCTCCACTATGGCTTTTGCCACACTGACACTGGCCAGATTGTTCCATGGTTTTAACTGCCGTGGCAGCGAATCCATCTTCCGGCTGGGACTGACCTCGAACCGATATAGCCTCTATGCTTTCACTGCGGGAGTCTCTTTACTGGCACTGGTAATCTTCATCCCGGGACTGCACAGTGTATTCAGCGTAGCCGATCTGACTACGTCGGCACTCGGTCAGATCGTAGGTCTCGCTCTCATGCCGACAGTGATTATACAGATAACGAAAATTATCAGGCATAGATAATTGGTTTAATCAATATCTTCCACAGACTGCAATCTTTCCTTTTTTACCATCAGATATTCTTCTGCATAATGTGTCTCTTCGTCGGTCGTCAGAATGACCTCCTGCCCCTGCGGCATATCAATATCTGTTGCCACAAGCAGGAGGGAATCCTCCTTCAGCCAGCTTTCCAGCCCTGTGAAAAACTGCGGGTCGTAGTGATCTGCCCCTTTCAGCTCATTATGATATCTGTCAAAGGAATAGTTCACGGGAGACAGTACATTATAGTCATAATAGCAGACACCCTGCCCTGTCCAGAAGCTTGTCACTACCAGATAATCGTAGCCGTCTTTTTCTGTGAGGAATATCTGTACGTTCCCCGCATGGGCAATGGCGAATTCCTGCGACCACAGAGGAATGATTCCATATTGTCCGTCTCCCAGATATTCGTAGACCGCTACCGTTCCCCAGTTTCCGGCCTTCCGCAATGCTTCTGTGAGATTTTCGTTTTCTTCCCCCAAATGAACCTTCGTTACAATCTTTTCCTTGTAACCGTTATGGGTCAGATCATAATATCCGGTATAGACCTCTGTCATATCCGGTTCTTCTTTGTCGATATTCTCCTCTTCCAGATAACGAGAATATGTTTTTTGTACCGAAAAATCTCCCAGAGAAAAATTACCATCTTTTTGCATGGATACCGGTGCCGTTATATTAAAGCCAGTCTCATAAACCAGGTCCGCCATCTCGTTCATATTTATGCCAACCCCTACATTTGCAAAGGGCTGTCCTCCACGAAAATCATACCGGATCTGCGCCCCCACACCGATGCTTTTATAAGTGTATCCTTCCAGTTTCTGCAACAGACGGGTCTGATCCAGATCAATACTCTTCTGAGCATCTATCTTTCCGTTTTTATCCAGAAAATCCACATGAAGTGTATGGAACTGTTCATCCAGCGTATCCGCCGCAAGGATCCGTCTGTCAAAATCTTCAACCACATTTGTATATTCGGAGACCTTCGGGGTTCCTTTCTGTACATCTACATAATACAGTCCTTCCACATAAATACCGGTTCCTGTCCCCTGTATGGTAGAAATATAGTACTCCTTGTCGCCATCCCCATCATAATCTGCGGCTTCTACCGCAGGTGGTGCCGAATACATGTTTCGCCAGGGGATCTCCACCCGATATTCCTCGTCTCCGTCGTGGATCACCAGACAGTCTTCTGCACCGTTGCCCCAAACACTGACTGTCTCATCATAAGAGTATGACAGCACACCATACTCTCCTTCCGGCAGCTCCCGGGCAGCATCCACCGAGACTTGATCTGCCAGGGTTTTCTCCTGATATAGTCCGGTCTGGCAGGTAAGTTTCTCCGGCTCAGGTTCCGTTGTCGTCTCCGGGATTGTCTGTGAGGTGGCTGTAGCAGTTTCCTGACCGACTTCCTCTGCCTGAGCAGATTCGGTATCAGAGATTTCCAAAGCGTCCCTACTGCTGCCGCAGCCTGTCAGAGAAAATGCCACGATCAATACCAGTAATCCGCTGCTTATTTCTTTGTGAAGCTTTCTTTTGTACATACGCCCTCCCCCTATAGCCGGTAAATACATTTTCTATCTTTATCATATCTAACGAATCTGGCAAAGTAAAGCCCAAAAAAGCCCAAAAAGTGCCGACACCATGCTTTTCGGTATCGGCACCTTTTCTTTTTAAAATGCTGAAAATCACTCTGAAGACATTGTAACACCTAAAGCCAGCTTTAGATCAAGAATTATTGTTTTACATATCTCTGATTTTTACTATTTGGCTTTTCCGGCAATGTCATTTTTATTAGTCCCAACTCTATGGCAGGCTTGATATAATTTTTTCGAAATGTTTCCTTGGATTTCAAATGCAGTGCCTCCATGATCGCATTAGCGGTATAGGGAACGTCGTACTCCATTACTTCCAACATCCGTTTTACATATTCTGACATATTTTCATTTGTCTTATTTACCTGTATGATAACTTCATCTAATACCTGATCTATCATTCTTAACATAAATTCTATAAAAACATCTGAATTTCCATTCACATGGCATTTTGCTATTGCATCATAATATTCTGCCTGGAATCTTTCAATCTGACTTTCCAACGGAATATATTCAAACACATTTCTCCAACGGTATAGCATTACCGTATGCCATAATCTGGCCATTCTTCCATTTCCGTCTGCAAAAGGATGTATAAACACAAATTCGTAATGAAAAACAGCTGACACAATAAGCGGATGTATTGTCCCTTCACTGTTTTTAACCCATGAAAATAAATCCTTCATCAGTTCATTTACCATATTCGGCGGCGGTGCCACAAAAATACACTGATCTCCGGAAAAGACACCCTCTTCCCCTTTTCTGAATACGCCGGATTCCTCTACTGTTCTATAGGTCATTATTCCATGGATTTTTTTCAGATCTGACATGCTTTGAGGATTTATTTCCGAGATTTTTTCATATGCAGCATATGCATTTTTCACCTCTTGTATTTCCTTTTGATCTCCCAATACAAGATGACCATTGATGACATCTCTCACTTCAGACAGAGACAAGGAATTTGCTTCTATTTTTAAGGAAGAATGAATGGATCGGATCCGGTTGTTTTTCCTTAAATGCGGTCTTGTTTCCAATTCCCTGTGACTGCTTATTTTACCTACTTTTTCAGATATAGAAGAAACAAGCTCCAACATTTTATTTGAGATCGTATATGGCGGTTCATATTTTCCCATTTATGTCACTCCATCTTGCTTATTATCTTGCTTACTATCTTACTCGTTTTGGATATCATTAGCAATCTTTTTATTTTTCGCTTAAACATTTTCTTTCTCCTTTTCGCATTTTTTTCAACATATCTTGTAGTAATCAAGAAAAGCAGCTATTAAATAAAAATAAGTATTCATGTATAATTTATGATATACTATTTAAAATTATCATTCTGAGAGAAAGGAATTCCGGCTATGGGAATCAGATTAGTCTGCAGTGACCTCGATGGTACACTTTTACAATATGGAAAAAAAGAATTGGAAGGCGAGATTTTTGACCAGATCCGGGCACTTCATGACCGGGGGATCCTGTTTTGCCCGGCGTCTGGAAGACAGTATACCAGCCTGCGGAAGCTGTTTGCACCGGTGGCGGATTGCTGCATTTTCCTGTGTGAAAACGGTGGCGTGATCTACAAGGACGAGCAGTGCATTGCGAAAAATCCCATGCCCCGTGCCCTGGCAGAAGAGATTGCGGAGGATCTGTGGAGCCGGAGTGACGGGCAGGGCGAAGTCATGCTCTCCGGACAGAATACGGCTTATCTGATGGAACGTGGGCTGGGAATGCTGGACAGAATAAAGTTTATCGGCAACAACTATCAGGTCATTCAGGATCCTTCCGAAATTCCGGAAGACATCGTAAAGGTCTCTGTATATCTCCATGAAGGCGTAGCGGCTTATGCTGACCGCTTCGTCCCCCGCTGGGAGCAGGCGAACTGTGCAGTGGCGGGACCTTACTGGATCGATACTACCCTTGCCAACAAAGGCATCGGTGTCACCTCTATCTGCAGGATCCTTGGTATTGACCTTACAGATGTCATGGCATTCGGTGACAATTATAACGACGTATCCATGCTGGATATCGTGGGACATCCTTATATTATGGATGGTGCAGCGGCGCCCCTTCGGGAAAAATACCCGGATCACACGCCGCGCCCGGAAGACATTTTGCGGGAAATTTTAAACGGATACTCTTAAGCCATGTCCGGATGATCTGCTTTTTCCGGAGGTATTCTGCGACTTCGGCTGCTTCCTTCTGTCTCGTGGTAAAAGTACTGTTTTCGTAATGCCCGTTATATTCCGGCAATAATTTCTTTCACTTCTTCTAGCGGTTTGTCTGTAGCGGAGGCTATCTGCTCTGCCGACAGACCATTCTTATACATTTTCAGAATGAGGCCGGCTTCGCCTTCTATTCGGCCTTCTATACGCCCCTTTTCTCGTCCGATTGCAATTCCTTTTTCTTCAATTCCTTCGCCTAAATTGCACATAGCGCTCACATCCTTTCTCATATTTTCTTCTATGGGAATATTATACTCATTTCCTATGATGTTCAGCTTTTCATCTACACTCAATTCCTGGGACAGCAATGCCCCCAGCAAGCGGTGTAATTCGTAGGTTTCATCATGTTCCGGCAGTTCCCTTGCCAATCCTATCATTACGATGTTGATCAGATCCAGATTTCCCTTCCACTCATAGGAACCGATCACATCCTCTTTGGTAAGGTGGATATGGCTCATGGTATTCTCATCCATATTCATGCATACCCAGATAGAATACACACGCTTGATGTCATCGTAGCGGGAATTCTCAAAATCCCTTTCCTTCTGGGAAGAGACCAGTCTGCTGACATAGAAAATTGCCCGGTTTAAGATCTCGTACTCTCCCGGTTCATCCTTCTGTGCTTCTACGTTAATAATGATCTGCGACAGACCATCCTTCGTCCGCACATAAAAAACAATATCAAATCTCGCCAGTCCTTCGTTGATCTCCTGACTTTCCGTATTAAAACCAACAATACGCTGTCCGTTTTTGTCAAGCACTGCGTTGGTCAGCCCCGGCTCCACAGGCACAGTGCTGATATAAGGGGTTCCTTCTATGCAGTTTGCAACTGTTTTGGGATTCATCCCCTTAAATTCATCCACAGTTTTGATCAAAATCTGTGCCAGAACTCTTTTGTGTCCTACCAGCCGCTTCACTCTTGCATCATACTGTGCTTTCAGATCGGCTGCTTTTACCGCATTCTTCAATTCTGTATTCAATTAATTTCCTCCTTTTGTGTCAGGCAACTATAGATATTTTCAGACGCAAAAGGAATCTATACATATCTATATTATAGCTTACCTGTTTTTGTGATACAACTGGTTTTCTGTGGTGTTTTGCTCCCCTTATTCTTCTGTTGTATTATCTTGAGGGTTCGGCTGACTTTTTTATCAAAGTCTCAGACATCAGCTTTTGCTGACATAGAAATTTTCATAAGTGAAGTGTACTTATAAACAAAGCATACTCTATGTTTTCTAATTATGCAATAACTATATTTCAAAATGATATCATTTAAGGGGACCTTTTACGATCCCCTCGTACATTGCATGTAAAACAAACAAAATCGTTACCTTCCTTCGTTTATTTCCTCCCAGTGCGCTTTTGTCATTACATTTGTATGACCAGTTCTTACTTCCTTCAGTAAAGGCACGGGAACATTTTCGCAGGTATGATGGTACACGAAACCGACCTTTTCCTGCACTCTTTTGGATTTTTGATTTCCCTCATAATATCCGCACCATATGGTGTTCATCCCAAGTTCTTCGAATCCATGGCGCAGAATTTCCTTTGCGGCCTCCGGCATGTACCCTTTTCCCCAAAATGGCTGTCCCAGCCAATAGCCCAGTTCACACTCGTCCTCACGGTCTGTCATATCCGTGTGGCCCTTCAATTTCAGTTCAATGGCACCGATTGCTTTCCCATTCTCTTTTTCACAGATGGCATAGCACTCCGGACCATTGAATACATTTCTGATCACATCGAGGCTTTCCTCTACGGACTTGTGGGGTGGCCATCCTGCGATAGGGCCGACTTCCGAATCTTTTGCATACTCATATAAACTCTCTGCGTCTGCCTCTGTCCATTTTCTTAATACTAATCTTTTTGTTTTCATAAATAATCATTCTCCCATATAAGTGCAACCTCAAACTTCTCTTTTTTCTTGGTCATAGACCTTTTTCGAGTATAATATTGCAATAATCGTTGCTGATAATAAATACACCAATAATAAAATTGTACTGGTTATTCCATTGGCAAATGCAGCCGTAATAATGGTCAATACTCCTGCAACAACAATACTGATGGCTCCAAAACGGTTACTTTTTCTCCATGTATTATCATTATACATACTCCAGGCCGTTCGAAACCCAACTACCGTATTTCGCTTTGCCTTTGTCATATAATTTCCTACTACAACAAAAATAATTCCACATAAGATGCAGGAAATCCTTGCAATATCAACTGTTACCTTTGAACCATTCACATTTTCCTGCACACAAGAGGAATAAAGGATACAATAATTCATAATTCCAAACATGATAGCCTGCGATAGTCCTACCACGCATAGTACCCTTGCGGAGGAATTTGCTTCCATACGTTCTTTATCCGTACTTGCTTTCACGGTCTTTTTTTCGAATGTACCAATTAAAAGGTGCCAAAAGAATGTAACACACAAAATAACTATCGGAAAAATAAAAATTCCGATTTTATGCGGTATCATATCCGGTATCACCTGTAACATCATACTTGCAACCACCACTGGTAGCACCGCAACAATCCACATGATTTTTTTCATCCCTTTGCTCCTCCAAACTGGTTAATCCATAGAATTAATTCATCAAAAACTGTCGTATTGATTTCGTAAAATATAAAGTTTTTTTCCTTATATTCGGATACTAAGTCGGCGCTTTTTAACAGTTTTAAGTGGTAAGACAAAGCAGCCGGTGTGACTTGTAATTTTTCGGCAATCTCCCCGGCATTTAATCGGCCATCTTTTAGCATTATCAGAATCTCTCTCCGTTGTTGATCCGCCAATACTTTAAAAATATTCGTTTCTTTCATAATCTTCTTACCCATTTAAAATTATCTTTAAATAGAATATAGCATACTCCCTTTTGCTTGTCCACAGGTATTTAAAATATTTTTGAAATAGTTGTGTCTTCCGAAACATCTTTATTCAACTGGGGTGTGACGCTAATATTTACATAGATGAGAATGACAAACAGACTGTTATTTTCGCTTATCCAAATCTGTTCACAAATCCTTCTACCCTATAGGTAATCCGCCTGAAAATCGGTGCATTAGCAGCCTGGACACCTGCTAAAATTGCAAGTATTGAACCGTATACAGCTGTATACTACCCAAAAATCTTTGAGCAGAAAAATACTGAAATTCATGCCACAACGATATTCCAGACATTACTATGATCTTTATAGAATGGCCCAGACCCCAGTAAAAGATGTTGCTTTCTCTCACATAGATCTTCTGAAAACAGTTGTTGATTTCAAAATGAAATTTTATCCAAGAGCATGGGCTAAATATCCGGAAGCAATTCCCGGCACCTTAAAGCTGATTCCACCGGAATACCGCTTTCCAGCCCTCATCAATGATTATGAAGCTATGAAAGATATGTTATATGGCGATATTCCAAGCTTCAATACTATTATGGAATCAGTTCACCAATTAGAGAACGAGATCAATTCTCTTTACATAATTACTTTTTATTCCTAACAAGCTTCTTGCTATCTGTGAACTGCTGAATATCCACAATATTTATACAGAATTTATTGGGAAAAATTCTGATAATCCGCAATGATGCCCAGCTTTATTTTCATTTTCAAAATACGCAGAACCGATTCGTTGAGGCGTTCCTCGGTAATCTCACCGGTTTCGACCGCCTTGATGACTGCGGGTACCTGTACTTCAAAATCGGTGCAGCACAGCATATCGTTTCCTGCCTGTACCGCCCTTACGGCAATCTCCGCATCCCCGGCGAACTGCCGTACTCCTTCCATGACCAGATCATCGGTAATGATCACGCCGTCAAACCCTAATTCATTACGCAAAATATTATGTACCGGTAGAGAAATAGATGCCGGTACCTGACCATCCATGCAGGAGACAACATTGTGGGCTACCAGCACCATATCCGCCCCTGCATCGATGCCTGCCTGAAACGGCAGAAAATCAGAATTTACAAACCTCTCTATGGGACGTTCATCATAAGCGATCCCTGTGTGCGTGTCCGAGTTATTGCCATATCCCGGGAAATGCTTTAATACACTTCCCATCTGTTCCTGCGACATGGTCTGCACGACGGTCCGCACATATTCCGCTGTCTGTTCCGCATCCTGTCCAAAACTGCGGGCATAAATAAAGTCCTGCGGATCCTGTGATACATCGCATACCGGAGCAAAATTCAGATTAATTCCCAGGTTCTGCAGTAATTGACATTTTTCCTGTGTGTCGCTCCGAATAAGATCCCATCCGCCCTGCGCATACAGTTCCTGAGGAGAGGCAAAAGGCGTTTCCCGTAAGTTCGCATTTTTGCTGACTCGGTTTACCGTGCCGCCTTCCTCATCCACACCGATCAGCAGAGGCACTTTTGCAGCATTCTGATAGCTTTGAATGGCTGCTGTTACTTCCTCTTTTGTTTTACCGGTAAAATCCCGTGCAAATAAGATATATCCGCCGAGATGATACTGTGTCACCTTGGATGCTGCATCCGTCTCCGGGCACCGGGCGATGAACATCTGTCCGACTTTTTCCTCTAAGGTCATTCCTGCCAGGAGTTCTTCTGCCCTCTGCTCTACAGGATCTTCCGTTTCCACCGGTTCACTTTCTTCCGTCTCCGGCAATTCCGTAGGATCTGCACTGTTCTCTGCGCTGTTGCCGCTCACATCAGAATCCGATACACTCTGTTCCGACATAGGTTCCGGCTGAACTTCCGGTATTATTTCCTGTGCAGACTCCTCTGTACTTCTTAAATTCCACAACAAAAAAACCAGAATTCCAACACATATGACAGATAACACGATCACTACGATATTCCGCACCTTTTTCATTTCGCATTTCTCCATAACCATATTATTAAGACGCCAGGGTCAAAAGGCCCCACTCTTCGGCTGATACTTCATACTCGATACATTATATACGGTAATAAACGCCTTGGGGTCCAGTTCATTGATGAATTTCATCAGCTTCTGGTACTCACTTTTGTCCACAATGGTGATGATCTCGTTGTGTTTTTCAAAATGATAGGCACCGATGGCTTCATAGATCGTGGCACCGCTGTGCAGATCTCTTGTAATAAACTGGCGCAGTTCTTCCTCTTTCTTCGTAATAATGCAGACACGTCGCTTGATATTATTGTCAAAAATAAAATGATCCAGAATGATTCCGTTGAAATAGGTACCCAGGATACTTAGCACCACCGTCTTCTTATCATATACCAGTGCTGCGGACAGCGCCACACACATACCGGAGAGAGACATAGCCCTGCCCAGCTCCATGTGGAGATATTTGTTCATGATCTTTGCTACAATATCCAGTCCTCCGGAAGATGCATTCCGGTTGAACAAAATGCTGAGTCCCACGCTGACCACCAGAATATAGCACAGTACATCCAGTTCCTGACTGTCCGTCATGGAACCGAAATTTGGAAACAGCATCTCGAAAAGCCCTAAGAATACCGGCAGCATCACACTGGTATACACCGTCTTTACCCCGAATTCTTTCCCGCAGGTGACAAAACCGATGAGCAGAAGCACTACATTCAGGATCATCGTAATGACCGACAGTGGAAGTGGTATAAAGTTAGACAGCACGATGCCGAGACCGGAAATGCTGCTGACCGACGCGTGACTTGGCACCAGGAAAAAGTAGACTGCTGCCGCTATGATGGCTACCGCCACAGTCAGGATTCCTGTCTCCTTCATAATTTCTGCATAATTTATTTTTTTCTTCATAATAACATTTTCTCCAGCGATATATTTTAATTTGTTTCTATACTTTTCTCATCTTATCACACCTCATCTTTTTTGCAAATGAAAAGCATCACCTCCGCATATGCCCGAATGGCCTCTTCTGCATTACAGCTTAAAGTACTATTACAGCGGCATCAAGCCCCGCTATTTTTCCATCAAAGGGTTTCTCTCTAAGTAAATCATATTTTTGCGCGTACTCATTAAACACTCTTGCACTGCTACTGCAGTTGAAGATCAAAGCGAGTGTCTCTTCTCCATTTTTTCTGGTCAGGACGATCGTCTCTTCCTCGTCCCTTGCAGCTATTTCCATCGGTTCACCCTCTACGATACATGCATGGTTTTTTCGCACCTTCAACAGCTGCTTATACCATTCAAACATCTCTTTATCCTGGTATTCTTCATCCCAGTACATGCCACGTCTGCAATCCGGATCATTTGCTCCGGGCATCGCAAATTCATCTCCGTAATAAATCATGGGCATTCCCGGTAATAACAATTGAAAAGCTGCTGCCAAATGCTGCTTTTTCTTATTATCATCACATAGATGTAGAAATCTTGCTGTATCATGGCTGTCGATCAGATTCCACATTAGAGGATAGCATTTTTTGTTTAAGCGCCCCTTCAAATATCCAAGATTCTGTATAAACTGGCTGACATTGATTTTTTCATCTGCAAGCAGATCTATGAGATTCAGGTAAAATGGATAATTCATGACTGTATCCCATTCATCTCCCTCAAGAAAATCTCCTGCATAATGCCAGATTTCTCCAATGATCAGCAGATCCTTTTTTACTGCCTTAACAGCCTTTCTAAATCGCTTCCAGAAGAAATGACTGATTTCGTCACCTACATCCATTCTCCATCCATCGATATCGCATTCCTTAATCCAATAACATGCAACATCTGTAACGAATTTTTCAACCTCCGGATTTTTCAGATTTAACTTTGGCATTCCGTCATAATAACCAAAACATTTGAAGTTAGGAGCTTCTCCTTTTTCACCCTTCAGCGGAAATCTCTCGATAAAATACCAGTCCAGATATCTGGATTTATCTTCTTTTTCTATAATATCCTTAAATGCAAAAAAATCTCTTCCTGTATGGTTGAATACCGCATCCATCACTACTTTTATTCCACACTCATGCGCTTTTTGCACCAGCTCCTTAAGATCCTCTGTTGTTCCGAAGGAAGGATCAATCTGGTAATAATCAGTGGTATCATATTTATGGCAGGAATCCGATTTAAAAATAGGTGTTAAATACACAACATCTATTCCCAGCTTCTGAATATGATCCAAATGATCAATAATTCCTCTGAGATCACCATGCAGATTATCCTTAGATGTAATGGGGGCTTTATACCACAGCTCCTTGTCTATTGGCTGTGACGCTGCAAAGCGAGATGGAAAAATCTGATACACAACCTTGTTTGCTGCCCACTCCGGCACCTCAAACATTTCTTCCTCGCGAAGGTTTTGCGGACAGTCGAACATTCTGTCCCTGTTTGTAATGCATTCCCTGCTAAACTCATAGTTGCCGTAATATACCTTTTCTCCCTGCATATCCGTAAATTCAAAATAATAGCGGAGGCATATCAAATGCATCTGAAGCTGTGCCTCATAATAATCATGAAACTGTGATGTGGCAACCTTCTTCATCGAAATCGTCTTTCGTGTATCCTTCCATCCCAATGGTATGTACTTGTCCTCATAATGAAGAATGATCTCTTTTATATCATCTTTTTTTACCTGCACACGTATCACAAATAAATCCTTATCGATTGCATAGCAGAATCTTTTATCCATATCATGAAGAATTGCCGAATATTCCATAATTTTTTCCTTTCTATCGCTCGAAAAAAACGTTTTCTCCTTCTTGATTATAATTCCTTTTTATTATGCTGCACAAGTCACAAAACGATAAAAAGGTCACCGTTTCTGCCTGTTCTGTTGGGGCAACGGAGCTGTAATAGATTTTTTCTTCTTCAACTGTAAAAGGTGGGCGCTTACGCTCCCACCTTCACACTTTTATTCAATTACTATGTCAGATACTTATTCTTCTGAACCACTCTTTTTCCTTACATAGAATATGGCTCCAATAACAATCAGCATAATACAGATACGCCCTGATTCTTTCTCATCTTGTCTATATAATTATATTCTGTATCTCCCTCACAGAATACTGCAAACCTCTTCTGGAGGACTCTTGTTTTTCTACTCAAATGCCGTACCTCCCAATATTCCCTTCATATAAAACTCATATATCTTAGTGTTTTCATACCTCACTTCCGGAAAATCTGCTAGAGAATACAATTCTGATGTCAATTCATCTTTACTTTTTGTAATGAAATAAATCTGCTCTTTCATGTATGTCTTCAAATTTAGGTGTAATACATTATGTGTAGAAAATACAAACTGCCCTCTGTGCTCCATACCGTTAATATACGCAATAACACGGTCTGACAAGATTGGATTAAGAACCCGGTCCATCTCATCTGCAAATACCACTTTATTTTCATATACCACGCGAAATATCTGTACAGCCCATGCAAAAAATTCTCTGACACCGGTTGAATCCTGTGATAATTCTCTCTTAAACTGCTTTCCCTGTGCATTCTTACGAATTACCAGAGTTTTAGAATAAGGCTTCTCATCATCCACTTCAATTCCGCAAATGCTGTAATCTACCATCTTAAAAATTTCTACATATCTTGGATCTTTCATAATTTCAAGATCCCGTTCCTGCCTGACAATGCTGTCTATATTGTCAGAGGGGATATTACCCGGATATAGGACATTTAACATCCATTCAACAGTTGCTGACGCATCCTTATTTCCGAGAAGAGCCAGTTTAACTACAAATAATCCGTTACTATTATTGCTATTCTTAAGAGCAGCTGTCACTTCCCTGGCTGTTCCTCTTTGTAATGTATATATGTTCTCCTGATCCCGTAAAATATCAAACACTACATGCTCAGCTGATTTCCGCTGGTTGCTTCTGATAAGTTTTTCGCTATAGATTCCTTTTGTATCAACAATAGTTTCATACTCATAAATATAATGATTCCCCGCTAAGAATACTACATTAAATTTCTGTTTGGGATTATTACACTCCATCAAAGTATCTGCGTTAATATATGAATTAACAGACTGCACTTTCATGTTTGTATCAAACAATGATTTCAGATATTTTAATCCATTTATAAAGTTGGACTTACCACCTGCGTTCTCACCTACGATAACTGCCGTTTTCAGCAAGTCGTATCCTGTTTCTGTTGTAATATAGTTATCCGGAAAGCGCTTCTTTACTTTCCCGCCTGGTGCTTCTAATGAAAACTCACACTCTTCCTTGAACGAACAAAAATTGTCAAACATATATCTTATGAGCATACTTCCACCGCCTTTCAATAATCATTATATACTAAAAAGATCCGATGTAAACCAGTTTTTTGTTTTACATCGGATCTTTTTATAGATATCATGTTAAAAAGTGAGCACCAAATATTAAATACATACTTTTAGCTGTTTTTTGTTGATTTTGCTCTTTCTATTAAATCGTGCAACTCCTATGAAATCATCATTATTCTTCTTCTGAACCACTCTTTTTTCTTACATAGAATACGGCTCCAATAACAATCAGCATAATACAGATACCTATAATAATGATTATCGTATTATTCCATGCATATTTTGAAGTGCTGTCATCTGTCTTAGGTGCAGGAATGGTTTCATCAGATTTGTTGTCTGCCTGACCGTTATCACTCATAATCTTGGCATCAACAACAATCGTGTAATCTGATGCATGGGTAAATACAAGTTCCACATTTCCATCCGGATCAATCTGTCCGGCGCTGATAAATTCCAGTTCTCCGGTCTGTTCATTGTAGTAGAACAGGTTCGCATACAGTCCTGCATTCTTTGATTCCATGTTGACGGTCAGTGTGGCTGTAAATCCAAACTCTCCGTCATAAGCAAGAGTCAGGTTCAAGGAAGAACGTTCCCCTGTCACGTTGTTGATCACATCCACAGGAATGGATTTTCCTGCGTCGGCTCCGACTGTCACATCAAAATCAATATCTCCGGCTGCATCAGTAATATCCTTTCCATAAATCTTCCAGGAAAGACCATTTCCCATATCCAGAACAAGTGTTGTATCTTTGCCCTTGATACTGTCAATTACATCTTTCGGTACTACAGTTGTTCCGTTCATTGCAACCGTTACCGTATCGCCTGCCTTAGCTTCTTCAAGCTGTGGCTTGATCACATCCCAGCCTTCCTTGCCGCTGTCATCCTTGATGTATGGCTTAATTGAAGTACCATTGTCCTTACCATTATCCGTATCAGGCTGTGGCTTCTGATTCTGATTACCATTGTCTGTGCCAGACTGCGGTTTCTGGTTTTGGTTGCTATTATCCTTGTTGCTGTTATCAGACTTAATCATAGCGATCGGCTGTGTGTAACTGTGTCCGCACTTGGAGCAGGTGTAGGTCATGATGCCTTCCTCAGTTGTCGTTGCAGCCTTGGTTACTTTTGATACATAGCTGTGTCCTGTTGCCGGAATATTCTCCGTGTAGCTGTCTCCACAGGAACAGGTATAAGACCTTACCCCTGCCTCTGTACAGGTTGCTTCCTTCGTAATGCTTCCCGTATAGTTGTGAGTGTGCTGTTCCTCCGGCAGCTTCGCAATGCTCTCTGTGTAGCTGCTGTTGCATCTGGAGCAGGTGTAGGTTCTGACGCCTTCCTCGGTTGTCGTCGGCTGCTTTGTTACGGTTGCTTTATAATCATGTCCCAATGCCGCCAGCTCTTTTCCGGTACTCAGAAGTTTATCACAGTCCGTACAATAGGTATCTCCTGCGTATCCGGTCTGCGTGCAGGTCGTTTCCCGCTGATTCCGTATTTCAGTGTGTATGTGATCACATTCGCTTCTTGTATCTGTAATACTAATCGTCAGCGTGTATTCAGCATTCTCATAGTTCTCCATCGAAGCTGTTACCGTGATAATTGCTGTCTTTCCAACCTTGGACGCATCTACCTGATTTACTTTATAGGTCAGATTTCCGGCTGTATCGACTGTTACCTCACTTAAAAGCTTCTCTGTATCTGTCTTTGCAACCGCATATGCTGTAGTTCCCCTATCCGTCGGAAGCTTTCCTGCAATATTCACACCGATTGCCTTACCGTCTGAACCGGAAGCATACGCATAGGTCTTATTTTCCGTGATGCTGGAAACGGTGAGTGGGCGTTTGGTAATATTTACCCAGGCGGAGCCGGAAGCATCCGCATAGCCGAACTGGGAGACCTTATAAAATACGATCTTTGGACCATTCGTGAAGTTGGTGTAGGTCAGGCTGTCCTGTGTGCAGCTATCTGCGCTTTCGCCGTATTTTACGGTTGCGCCACTGGGCACGCCGGTGAGGGTGATTCCGTGCGCCTTACCGTCATACACACCATCATAAGCCTCAGGCGAAATGCCGCTGAAGTTCTTCTGCGTGAGTTTGACCTTGATCTGCGCCGTCACAGGCATGCCGGGCTGCTCCACCTCGTTAGCAATCGAAGTAAGATCTAATGTTCCGGTGAGCGTCTGCTCCTCCAGCGTATTCGGATTATAACCGCTCCATGTGACGGGGATCTTATCAAATGTTTTGCCGTCCTCCGTGGTGATCGTCACGGTTTCGGGTAGTCCCAGCTCTTCCAGCGCCGTTCCGTAGGGCTTGTCCGTAATGCCAGTCAGCGTATGGCAGCTCTTTACCGTACGCTTGACAACCGTTACGTTATAGTCCTGAGTCAGCTCCTTGTAATTATTGGTATCTGTGGGAGTAAACACAATCGTGGTGGTCTTGCTGCCTGCGCTGTCCCAAGATTTCGCAGCACCTGCCTTGAAAGCGAAGGTGCCTTCGCCGCTGCCGCCGGTGAGGGTCGCTTCACTGTTGACATAAACCGATGCAGAAAGCGTCGGCCATTCGGTCACCACCGGATTAGCCTTCTGAATGGTATACTCCACGCTGGCAGTGGCAGCCTTGTTACCCTCGCCCACCGTGATGCTGGCGGTGTACTCGCCCGCGTCGGTGGGGAGCGCGCCGTTTTCCAACATCTGTTGACCATACGTGCCCGTCTTTATGTAGCTGATGGTGATCCCACTCGCCGCCGGACCCTGCCAATCGCTGCTTGCAGTCACCGTGGCGGGTTTGCCTTCCCCGCTGTAGGTCAGCTCGGCGGGGGCCGCAATGGTCACGCTGCCGCCGTTTCCGTCGGTCAGATAGCAGCCCTCTGCCGTACACTTCGCGGTGATGGTCGCGCCGCTTGCCGTGTACGTCCAGCTATGCTGATGCTGGGTCACGGTGAACGGCTCGCTGTAGCAATTGTAGCCGTTGCTGCACTGGACGTAAATGTGGTACTGATAGCTCTTGTCTACGGGCAGCCCGGAGATTGTGAGCGTCTTGCTCTTCTCGCCGGTATGCGTTGCAGTATTAACTTTTTTGAAACTCGTGGTCCAGTCGTTTTCTGATTCGTTAAACAGCTCCCACCAGTAGTAGTAGGTGACGTTCTCCGTTTCGGGCTCGGACGCGATTACCGCAGTCAGCGTGATATTGCCGTCCGTCGCAAACGCCGAGCTTCCGGTGTAGTTCGTATCGCTATTCGGATAGATCTTTTCGACCGCGAAGGGGGCTTTTTCAACGGTGACTTTTGACGGGATTGAATTGGCGTTGGGGAGCCATTCATTATCCGTTGTTTTTTTGTAAGCGTACCCCTTCGCCAGCAGCGCGTAGGGCTTGACATAGCCGGCATCGCTCGTGATCGCGCCGTAGCTGCCGCCGCTGAGGCTGGCGCTGCTGCCGTCGTCCTTTACAGCCACACGGCTGAAGGTGCCGTTGCTCAGCGAAAGCTTTCCGCCGTTCTTCGCCGTGACAATGGCGAGCTTCGTATCCTTGTCCTTGACGGTCAATTCCGCGTCTTTGCCGTCCACCGTCACATAGAAGCCTCCGTTGCTGCCCGTGACCGTCAGAGAAATGCCCTTGGCGATGAGGTCCACACCATCGACCGTTTTCCCGCCGGTCGCCAGCGTCACCGGCCCGCGGGTCAGCTCATAGGTGGTCCGCTTCCCGTTGACAGTGTCATCCACATTCTGATACAGCGTGATGGTCTTTGCACCGTCCGCCGCGTTCGCCGCCTCAATGGCAGTGGCAAAGGCCGTGTACCAGCTCGTCTTGTCGCCGATGGTCAGCGACGCCGCCATCTGCTTCTTACAGACACTGCAAATGCCCTTGCCGTCCGTGCCGCCGTTGTGCGTATGCGACACGACCTTGACATTTTCCAGCGTATTCACTCTATCATTGGTCACAGCCTGATTATCACTTGCTCCGTAATACGCCGCGCCCTCCGCCAGCAGGTCGGCGAGTTTGCGGTCGCCGTTGGTTTTGATCATCGTAAATGTGCCGCCGGAGAGCTTGACTTTGGTGGTGTAAAAATCCGCGAAGGTAAACGTGCCGCCGGTGATCGTCCCCGTGACATTGTAGTCAAACGTAACGCCGCCATATTTCTTTTCATTATTAAAGCTGCCGCCGCTGATGTTCGCGATGCTGCTGCCGTTGAATTTGACATTACCAGTGAAGGTACCGCCCTTGGCGTTCAGCGTACCGTTCACCTCGACGGAGGCGTCGGTAAATGTGACGCCCTCCTTCACCGTCGCCGTGCCGTCGATGGTCGCACCTTTATAGCTGCCGCTGGCAAAGGTCACGTCCGCGTTTTTAGCGACCGTCACATTCTTGGCGGTGTGCGTTCCGCCCTTCAGCGTCAGCGTGCCGGTCAGCGGCATGGAGGTGCCGAAAGCATACATATCCCGCAGCAGGGTCAGCGTCGGCTCGGTGCAGCCCTCATTGCTCCAGCCGTTCAAGGTCTGGATGGCCTCTACATAGCCGTGTTCCAGCGCACTGTCTTCCGTGAAGTAGGCAGTCTTGGTCGTGCCGTCGGTGCTCTGGGCGGTAATTTTCGTATACAGGTCCTTGTGGCACACAGAGCACACGGGGTTGCTGTCATCGGCGCACTGATGGACGCACTCCGGGAACTGCACCTTGTACGTTGTATAGCCGGTCAAGTCCACAATTTTAGCGCTCTTATCAACGATGCTCCATGTACCGTCCTTTTCGCCGTACAGCTCGCACTTTGCATGGTTGGTTTTCAGCAGGTCTTGAACGGTGAGGCTCTTGCTCTTCGTGCTGTCCGTGATCTTGCCGATGGTGCAGGCGTTTGTATTGCCATTCCACAGCTTCAGATTGTAGCCCGTACTTGTGGAGCCAGCCGCAGCATTGCTTAATACCAACTCGCCGATTTCGCCGCCAAAGCGCTCCAATGCGCCGCCGGCCTGCAGCTCCACGCGCGAAATCTTGCCGGTGTAGGAGTCGCCGACTGCAAGCGTTCCGTTGGAGGAAACGTAAAACGTGACATCGAGCGCCTGCGTTCCGCCGCCTGTTCCGGAATCCTTGACCGTCAGAGTCCTGGGTTTGTTCCCACCTCCGACGCTAATGTAATAACGCTCGCTGCTGACAGTTTTGCCATTCAGATCCAGCGTCGCTGAGTAGGTGTAAGAAGAAGAGCAATTTCCTGCGAGTGTCACATCCCGCAGCAGCGTCACGGTGTTGCCTCTGGCTGCATCAAACGCCTTCGTCAGCGTCTGATAATAGGCGCTATCGCCCACGCGCGCGTCGAATTGCGTATGGCACTTCTTGCAGGTGTAGCCGGTATCGTCCATCTCGTGCGTGCAGGGCACAAGATAGACCTTGCCGTCATCGCCCAGGCTGGTCACGCAGTCGGCGGCGTCCGCCTTGAAGTTCTCGGCGCTGAGCGTCACGCCGCTTGCCGGTTCGGCGATGGCCCCAAGATTTATGCCTTCACGCACGCCCACACGGATGACCGAATCCTCTCTCAATGCGCCTGATACAAGAATGGGCAGCTTCCAAGCTTCATTGGCGTAATAACCGGCCTTCACCGAGCCGGAAATAGTGAGCTCAGGAGTGTTGCTTTCCCTTCCGTCGTAGTAAACGTCATATTGAGAGTTGTCGGTAACGGTAGCATCGGTGAGGGTAATAGCGCCCTTTCCATAGATGCCGCCGCCCTCAAAGGTACTGTTGTTTCCGGTGATCGTCACATTCTCGACGGTTACCCCTCTCTCCGAATAAATGCCGCCCCCGTGGCCATAACTTGTATTCCCCGTGGCGGACGCCTTGTTGCCGGTGATCGTGGCGTTGGAGATCGAAACTGTGCCGGCGTTAAAGTGGATATAGATCCCGCCGCCGTTGCCGGCGGTCGCCTTGTTGCCGGTGATGGCTCCGCCGTCCATGGTGAAGCTGCACTTCTCACCCACATATACGCCGCCGCCACCGCCGTCAGACGCACCCGCAGTGTTATCGGAAATGGTTCCGCCATGCATGGTGAATCTTGGCGGGTCGGTCTGATTCGTCGTGCCGACAAGGAACACACCGCCGCCGCTGCCTGCTTTATTACCGGTAATCTCTCCACCATACATGGTAAAGGACGAGCCGGTCTGATAGGCGCTGCCCTTTATACCGACCTGCACGCCGCCGGTGATCGTGCCGCTGTACAGTTCAAATTTGCCGCCGTTGACGGTCACTTCGCCTTGAACCCTGCCGCTGCCGATGCAGTCGGTCAGCGTCAGCGTCGCGCCGCTGCCGATGGTGATTTTGCCGTTGATCGTCTGCCCGTTCAGGCAGAGGTTGACCTCGCCTTCTGGCACAGCCCAGCTCCCCGACACAGACCGCGTCAGATAATAGCTGCCCGCAGAATTAGGCAGGGAATCGGCTGCCGTCCATGCTGTGCTGTTGTTATGGGTATGACCGTTGTACCGCTGTCCTTGCCGCAGACACAGTGGGTATGCTCGCCGGACTGTGCGTCCGCCAACAGCGCGGTCTGGCTGTTGAACCAGCCGAGCAGCGCCTCGAAGTCTGCGCCGGTGATCTGCGCCTGCTGCTCTGCGTTCAGTGCTTCATAAGCATCATACGCCGCCTGAATGTCGTCATAAGCTGCGTCCAGCTCGTCGGCGGTCATGCCGTCCAACTCACTCACGATGGGCAGCGCATCGATCATCGTCTGCACAGCGGATACCGCCGCGTCCGCATTGTTCCCGGCGTTTTCATCCTCGCCGCTCTCCGGCGCATCTGCTTTACTGTCCTCAGCGCCACCGGCGTCAGGGGTACCGGTATTTTGCGGGTCACCCTCTGAACCGTTCTCTTCCTCATTCGTTCCAGCCTGTTCGGATACGGCGGGCGAAATTTCCTCCTGCCGCTCCTGCTGCACGATGGCGCCGCTCTCCGGCGTATCCTCCGCCGCTCGCACGGGTGCGGGCAGGAGCGTCAGACACAGCGCCAGCGCCATGAACATACTCAATACTCGTTTTTTCATAAGATTCTCCTTTAGGATATATGTATAAGGTTTATATTCAGCCCGTTCAAGCACAGGCTCAGCTTTTATAGATCATCCGGAATGAGCCGCAGCTTCTTTGCGGCGGTCTTGGCTTCCGCCCGGCGCTTCACGTCCAGCTTGTCGAGAATGTGGCTGACGTGGGTCTTCACCGTGGGCAGCTTCACGTCCATGATCTGCGCAATCTCGGCGTTGGACTTGTCCGCGCAGATGAGATGCAGAATTTGTAGCTCCGTGGGCGTCAGCTCCTCGCCGGGGGCAAGGCGGGGTTCGAGGAAATGCGGGTAGAACGCCGCCTGCATCCGCACCGCCGCCATTAACTGCTTATACCACTTTTTGTCGCCATCCCATTCCAGTGCCCCCAGCAGCGGCAGCACTGCCGTGCCGTATACGCTGACGGTGCGGATGAATCGGTACTCTGCCGCCGCGCCCAGCGCCGCCGTCAATCGCTCGCGCCACCGCTCATCCTTCTTGCGGCGCAGGGCGATGGCAGTCAGGACATTCAGGTGAATGCCGTCGATGATGCGGGCGCAGTTTTGAATGTACGGCTCCATGGGTGAGAGCGTCAGCAAAGCGGCGTCCGGGCGGTTCTGCATAATTTCCACCATTGCCTGCGTGAGATACTGGTAGCGCCGCATGACGTTCAGGTGCGTGGGTTCGCACGGGGCTTTTTCCCGATACCACGCGTCCGCCGCGTCAAGGTCGCCGGTGTGCATGTCAATACGGCAGAGCATGGCGTCCATATTGGGCAGAAAGCGTGTCAAACCGCGCTCGGCAAAGCATTCACGGAGCACCTCGATGGTGCGCCGCGCGTCGGTGGGCTGCCCGTTTGCCAGCTGGCTGCGGGCCAGCAATCCGCTGACGGCGAACTCCATGTCCGACGTGCCGTGGTTGCGGACCTCGTTCATCTGCGGGAGAAGGGACAGCATCCGGCCGGCGACGTCCTCGCCCTTTTCAAACTTGCTCTCGGCAATGGCGCAGTCGGCAAGACACACACTGTCCCGCCCCAGTACTGCCTCCACGGGGAGACGGAGGGTTTTGTAGAGCAGGTCGTCCTTTTTGCTCCATTCGGAAAAGTCCTTGCCACCGTTCATGATGCTCGGCAGCGCGCTCGTGACGGAGAAGGACGGCAGCGCCACCTCTTTGTTCGTCAGAAGCCGGAACACGGCGGGGATGGTTTCCGTCAGACCCTTCACGCCCCGCTGGGGCAGGGAGATGTCCAGCCATGCAAGGCGGCCGCGCGCCTGCTTTCCGGCGGCGTCCTGCCTGCCGCAGTGTTCGACAAACTTTTGCAGTTCGCCATACCAGCGCTCCGAGCCTTCGTAATCCATGACCAGCGCGCAGAGCATGCTCATGCCCTGCATCAGAGAGGGGGATGCGAGAATTTCCGCCTCCGGCAGGCTGCGGTAGTATTTTTCCATCTCGGCATAGTGCCCCATGCCGGGGTGAAGTTCTGCATTACGCACCAGCAGCTCGGAAACCTTGGAATGGTCACCGCCGCTGGTGTAGCATTCCAGGGCGTGGGCGTAGTCCTCCTTCAGCTCATAGTACAGCCCGCCCCGGCTGATGAGCGCTTTGCGCTTTTCCTCGGTATACTCCCGTTCCATCTCCCAAAGGAGAAAAGCCCGGAAACCCGACCAGAAGTGGAAGCGCTGGCAGTCGTCGTAGCGCAGCATAGTAGTGTATCGAAAAATCCAGTCCAGCCGTTCGCCGGCACGGGGATCGCCGCTGACCATCCGCGCCATTTCCAGGTCAAAACTTTCAAAGGGGGCCAGCTCCAACAGGAAGCGCCGCACCGGCAGGTCAAAGCGCCGGTAGATGGCGGTCTCAAAGTAGAGGAACACCTCGTAGAACACCCGCGCCACCAGCTCCGGCGTCCACGGCTTGTCCGGGGACATGCACCGCGCCGTGATGGCCACACCCAACGGATAGCCCACGGATTCTTTCAAAATTCCATCAATCTCGCTATCTGTTACGTTTACTCCCGAAAGCTGAAACAGCCGCCGCACATCGCCCGCGTCAAAAAGCAGGTCGTCGGCCTCCAGCACCGTCATCAGCCCCGTGTACTGAAACGCCGTCAGGCAGCCGGGCGGCACACCGCGCGAGAGCAGCACAAAACGGCGCTCCGGACTTGAGCGAATCAGTTCGCAAAGAGCCTGCTGCCCGGCTTCCTCCTGCATGAACTGAAGATCGTCAATCAGCAGAATGTCCCAATCCTGCGCTGACGGTGGGATTGCGCAGTCTGGGTCTGCTGCACTTTGCCGCAGCACGTTCCGACCGCGCAGCAGTGCGTCCGCCAGTACTGTCTTTCCAAAGCCGCAGGGTGCGCTGAAAAAAAGGACTCTGCCATGCGCCATGAAGCTGTCAAACCGTTTCTGAACGGAGGTCTTTATGATAATATTTTTGGTCATTTCTTTCCTCCCTTTGATACAGAGCGAGATTGCCATAAGTCTTTCGTAATCTGTCTCGAATTATATTATACGAGTCTGTTTCGAAATGTAAATCATCCCAAAGGATGAGACACTCTGCATAGCAAACTGCTATGCAGATCATTTTTGTTTGATTTTGATAGCATAGATGCAAATAAGCAGCCACACACCGAAGTGCGTGACTGCTATGTAAAAAGTTCGGAAAGGATTTTTGCAATCTGACACAGTTTCCTGGCCCTGAATCTCCATCAACATAAAAATATCTCCATCATTTCAAAAGAGAATGACGGAGATATTTCGCCTTGTTTATTCTTGTAGCAGCCAATCGGCTATATCATGGATTTCGATTCCTTCATAGCTATATTTTGGATGTTTGGTTCTGGCAATAATCATTTTCGGATAAGCATCTCGGATCTGAAGCAGAGGAGAGCATTCTCTCTCAAATGTTTCCTGCCCGGAAATGTTGTCGCTGACCTGAATATAAATCTTCTCGCTGCCTCTCTGAGCAACAAAGTCGATCTCCTTTTGATAGAGCTTGCCGACATAGACATCGTATCCACGGCGAAGAAGCTCGA
>ERZ773145.955-NODE-955-length-26377-cov-8.311147_pt1 | contig 26377 bp, 20 predicted proteins | sample MGYA00580848_ERZ773145 | MGnify/ENA primary metagenome ERZ773145 (study PRJEB29015, sample SAMEA2737858) | human gut metagenome | biome: human gut; feature: human-associated habitat; material: faeces | place: China | collected 2012 ... | reverse complement strand
ACGGCACCGGCAGTGTGACGAATCTCGTTTCGTCGATTACCCAGCCGGGGTGCAACTGCGGCTACGGCTATGACGACAACGGGAACATTGCGAGTGCGACGCTGAACGGCAAGTGGACGGGCTACACCTACGATGCGCTGGGGCAGCTGGTGCAGGTCAACGACCGCAGCGATACCCGTTCCGGCAGTGATGGTACGACTTGGACGTACAGCTATGACCTTGGCGGTAACATCCTGAAAAAGGAACGCTTCGCCTACAACGATACGACGAATCCTCTGGAAACCGTTACCTATACCTACGGCGACGCGACATGGCGCGACAAGCTCACGGCGGTCAACGGCAGCACAATTCGCTATGATGCAATTGGCAATCCGCTGAGCGACGGGACGTGGACATACACTTGGCAGAACGGCCGGCAGCTGCAAAAGATGCAGAAGGCGGGCGTGACGGCGGAATTTGTGTACAACGCGGACGGCTTGCGTGTGCAGAAAACGGTCAACGGCGTGGTGACGAAGTACACGCTGCACGGCAAGAATATTGTGCATATGATTTCCGGTGCGGATGAACTGCACATTTTCTATGACGCGCAGAACCGCCCGGCGGTGGTAGTGTACAACGGCACGGCGTATGCGTATGTCAAGAGCTTGCAGGGCGATATTGTTGCGATTCTGGATGAGAATGGCAATACCGTCGTCAGCTACGGCTACGATGCGTGGGGTATGCCGCTGTGGTGTACTGGCGAACTGGCGGAAACGCTGGGCAAGGTGCAGCCGTTTAGGTATCGCGGGTATGTGTTTGACGAGGAGACGGGGCTGTACTATCTGCGGAGTCGGTACTATAATGCACAGTGGGGACGGTTTGTTAATGCGGATAGTATCTTAACTAAAAATTTGTTTGCATATTGCAGCAGTTCGCCTGTTAACAATAAAGATGCAAAAGGTACAAGTACTACATCGGCGAATTTTTCTATGGCACTTTGTGACAGCGAAGCTGGTGGCTGTCGAACAAAAGTATCTCGTCCACAGAGACTTGAATTTGATAGCATGACTGCTCCTGCAACGCTGAATCTTTATCGTGATTTTGGTTTGCGTGATGACGTAGATATGCCATTACTGAATGAGACCAGATATGTTACTGTGATGAATAATCAGGAGGCAAAAGTAATATCGGAAACGTTATTAAAAAATAAGGATGATACGATGTTCGTCATTGGTATTTTCTGGGTTGCTGTAGGAACTCTTATTCCGTCTGCAGAACTTTCTGCAATTGTATCGTATGCTTCGACAATTGGAATGAATATCTATTCAAGCGGCTTCGAAAGTACCTATGTTATGAGCGGACAATATAGCACGACGATTGCAATTTATGATGCTTCCGCAATAGAAAGTGAACTGCTGTATGTTTTGATTAGAACAGCAGGAGAAGATGGATCGGCGCTAAATACGGATTGGAATGCATTTGGCGTTAAGCAATCTGAACTAAACATAGACCAAATTCTGAGTGAAGAACTGTTCTTGTACTATTTGGAGTGAGAGCTTGCGAGAAGGGAGAGACATATGCTGAAACATCGGCATTATCCAATGGAAAAAGGACTTGTACGGCGAGATACACTTTATACATGTAGTGTGTGCGGAAAGAAAATTGTTGTCAATTATAATTCTTATTGCGCAATGCGCGTAATTTCAGGGACTTTATCATTAGCTGTACCAACTGTAATTAGTCTTTATACGCTTAAAAACGGTAAGCCTGGTCTGTATAGCCCATTAGTGTTCTTACTTACTCCGCCGATTCGAATCATTACGCAATGGATTTATCAAAAATTCTATTTGAAGTTTGAAATTATCGCGAAAGAGAATAACGTATGCTTATGAGTGAACTTCTTATACAAAATGATGAGGAATGGGCATCTCTCGTAAGTAGTATAGTAAACGTCAACTTCTATCTTTGATAATTACTGGCGGCACACAACCGACTCCCACTCGGCTGTGTGCCGCTTTTTCTATGCCTGAAAATTTTCTTCATTTTCGCGTTTCAGAAACTGAAATTTAGGCAGTCCGGAAAGGCGGACATTGCCCCGATTTTCAATCGGACGGCAAAGAAAAAAGTCCTGAACCCCTTGGAATTACTGGGGTTCAGGATTTCAGTTTCTGGTTTTGAATTCGCGAACTTTTCTGCTATGATGAGGCTACGAAGCAACGACAGGAGGTTTGCGGAATGAGTATTGCATGGAACTATCTGGATAAGCGGAGCGCGGCAATGGCGGCGCTGAAAGATTATTGCAGCATGAAGGCGATTCTGGCGACAACGGCGGAGGAGATTGCGAATGTGCGGCAGGACATGGTTCGCATTGGCGGGATGCGCTTCGAGGAGTCGGCGCATGGTGCGCGAAATCCGCAGGCAGGCGAAAACCAGATCCTGCATGGAATTGCGGAAATTGATGTGCTGGAAGAGCGGAAGCGGCAGGCGGAAGAGTTCATGGCGTGGTTTCAGCCGGCGTGGGATGCGCTGGGGGAGGACGAAAAAACGGTGCTGACGATGTTCTATCTATCAGAAAATGGGAAAACAGACGCGATAGAGGAAATCAGCGAGCGGTTTTGCGTGGAGCGGAGCTCCGCCTACAAGAAGAAGGATCGCGCGCTGGCGCACTTGGCGCTGCTGCTGTATGGGAGGTGAAAGGGGAGGAGAAGTTGATAGATGATATTGACAGGACAATCACATTATGTTACAATAAACATGGAAAACTTAACTGCAAATATATCTAATGCTGATTTTTGCAGCAATAAATGAACTTCAGAATAATCTGAAGCTGAAAGGAGTGGAATTGTGAAAGCAAATGGCAATAGGGTGGTGACAAGAGGCAATTCTGACGCAACAGAGCAGATTAGGAAAACGCGAATGCCCCCAAATACATCACACCTGTTTGCTAAAATGCTGGTCAAAAGGCTAACACTTTTCATATGTACATAATGACTGTGATTGCAAGACCAGCAGCTCAATTGCTTTCTTTGAACAGTCAAAATGTATGTGCGAAAAAGATAAATCCATAGAGCTGTCTGACGGTCAGGATTAGTTCTCAAAAGAGAACTATTTCTGACCGCTTTTTTTGTAACAAAGAGCCGTATGCAGAATCCCTTCGGAGCCGGCATCCCCGAAGGAATTGCCGAATACTATTTTCTGCATTTGCCTGCGCCCGCTGCTTGCGCCTTTTTCCTTCTGCCGTCCGCTCATTCCACTTAGCGTAGCGCTGCTACGCTGCGTTTCATTCGCGTTAGGCAGAAGAAAAAATTCGCGGCGCATCAGGCGCATTCTCATTTGAAAATAGTATGCTGAAGGATACGGCGCATATCAGCATCAGCCGAGGCAATGGCTGCTGCCAACCAAATGAATGGAGAAATTCATGATGGTAGGCGGCACTGTTCAGTATACCCTTCTTTTGCGATTTTCTCCATTCGAGACAAAGGAATGGAGGAAAAATTGCAATGTCACAAGGACGTTACGTTTGGATTGCAGGGAAGAAAGTATATCTGAATCCGGAGCTGCAGAAGGAATGGGACAAACTCATCAACAAGGAACGTTATCGCCTGCATCAAATGCTGAAGTATATAAGAGAACATCGGAGTACATTCTGCAATTTTTGATGTGGCATTATTTCCGGTTTCGACATCCCATCTGCTTGCGCGTAGCGCTGCATTTCACTTCTGTTCGTCAGCATGAAAAATTTTTTTGCAGAAATTCTTAAAATCGCGTAAAAAAACCGATTTTTTTTACCAGTTATGGTGAGAGGGATAAAAGTCTCTTTCAGCAAGAAGGGGGAATCAGCATGCCCGGCATTAACTTTTATTAGGAAATAACATCCAGTATGACTGGAATCATGAGGAGCAGCGCTTTCTGCCTCTGCCCGTGCTGCGGCAACATGATGAAAACGGGAGAAGGCTGATGCAGCTTCTGGTTGGCTGCAATGGGTGAGCAAATGTTGGTTCGTCGGGAACAGCCAGCGCGTTTCCAATAACAGGAGGTGACTTATGTGGCAGAAGCAGCCGAAAAGAATAGACAGTCTATCTGCATTTCTCAAAATAGTCTTGTGTGGCAGGATGATAGTGTTTTCAAACTGTATTACTACTGTATGAATTGTGCCTGCCGTCAGAAAGCTGAAATCTGCAGGAAACAGCTTATGCCGGGACAACTGCTCTTCTCATACAGAAAGACAGCGCTTGAACTGGGCTGGTCTCGTGATAAGCTGACGAGGAAGATGGCTGCACTGGTTCAAATGGGCTATGTTCAGATACAAACAGCGCGGGACGGTTCTATCGTTACCGTATCAAACTGGCTTGAAAATCAGACCGCTGGCGGTATGAAAATAAGGCTACTCTGTCCCGAAAATCAGTACGCAGACGGTACTAAAATAAGCACGCCGTGTGCTGAAAACAAGTCCATATGCGGTACGAAAGAAAGAGCGGAAAACGGTGCAAATGCGCATTTTTCAGCATTTGCACATCGCAGGCGGCTTGAAAATCAGCACACCCAGCAGCAATATAATAATAGTAATACGATAGATACACTATCTCATTATCCGGATGAGTTTGAAAAGCTGTGGTTTGCTTATCCGGCTAATCGCAGAAATGACTGGGATGAGGCCTTTCGCATATATCAACAGGCACTGCGGCATGGTGCGACGCTTGAAATAATCATGACAGCGCTTGAAGCAGCAAAAAGTTCTATCGCATGGACGAAAGATGGCGGGCAGTATATCCCCGGCATTAGCAAATGGCTTCAGCGCGAGCCGTGGAGAGAGGCGAATCTACAAAAAGCGCAAAAGGAGAATCAAGAACAGTGGAACTCGCAGTAAAGTGGCTGTCCTTGCTGCATGAACCGGATGCAATCATTGAAATCAGGAGTATAGACCCTAAGCCTACTGTCAGCGGTTATTTTCGTGCGGACAGTCCGCGCATTGCTGCTGAATTGGCAAAGTATCCGAATCGAACGTTTTACCAGTCGCTGAACCCCGTCAAAAGTGCCTGCTATGCGCGTGCTCAGCATGAACGTCTGGTAGAACGTCCGAAGGAAACAACGTCTGACAATGACATCATAGGATTTCAATGGATTTTGATTGATGCAGACCCAGTCCGCCCCAGCGGTGTCAGTGCATCGGCAGAAGAAAAGGAAGCAGCACACGCTGTTGCTGGAAAGACAATGAAGCGGCTGATGGCAACGGGATTCAGCGAGCCAATTGTTGCAGACAGCGGCAATGGCTATCATCTGCTTTTTAAGGTGCATATCAGCACGGATGACCGGCAAGTGGTTGCGGATTTTCTCTCTGTGCTGGACATGTGGTTCAGCACAGACGAGGCAAAAATTGATACGGCGGTGTATAACCCATCAAGAATTACCAAGCTGTATGGAACAATTGCAGCGAAAGGAGCCCATACGCCGGAACGTCCGCACCGACAGAGCTGCATCATCCGCTATCCGGAGCAGATTCGGGAAACACCCATTGCGCTGGTCAAGAATATTGCAGCGGAACTGCATCAAGCGGCGATACCGACAGAAGCTCGGCGTTCCGGCAAAGAAAGCACTTGGGACATTGAGCATTTCCTTTCCGCACATGGCGTGGAGGTGGAGAAAAAAGTAGCCATCAGCAGCGGTACAAAGTACCAATTAGCACACTGTCCGTTTGACGATTCGCATCAGCACGGAGATGCCGCCGTGTTTGCGTACCATCAAGGCGGTTTCGGATTCCACTGCTTCCATAACAGCTGCGCCGGATACCATTGGCATGAGTTCCGGCAGAAGGTAGACCCGGCAGCTTACAGCAGCAGCCCTTATGCAGTAACGCCTGCTGTGCCGACAGCAAAAGTCAGCGCAGCGGAAAATTCTCCACTGCTTGGCAAGGCGAAGGCACGGATGCTGGACTTTGCAGAGATTCCGAATGTAGACCGCAGCAAAATTGTGGTAATTCGGTCACGGCTCAGTTCGCTTGACGCAAAGATAGGGGGATTCAATGCAGGCGAAATGTCCATTTGGAGCGGGGGCAATGCTTCGGGCAAGTCAACGCTCGTCAGTCAGATTGGTTTGGCTGCTGTATCGCAGGGATATAAAGTCGCGCTGTTTTCAGGAGAAATGACGGCATCACGGATACGAGAATGGCTACTGCTTCAAGCAGCGGGCCCAGACTATGTAATGCCTGATCCGCTGAATCCCAATCATTTCTGCCTGAAGCCCGGCATTGAGGCGAAGCTGGATGCTATGCTGACAGGCAAGTTTGCCATCTACGACAATGACTTCGGCACTGATTGGGAAATCGTTATCAGCACAATTTACGATTGGGTTCAGCAGAACGGTGCTTCGGTGGCGATTGTCGATAATCTGATGGCACTGGATATTCAGCTTGGCAATGTGGACAAATATGAGATGCAATCCCGAATTGCCAAGCGGCTCTCCACAATGGCAAAGACGCTGAAAATTCACGTTCATTTTATCTGTCATCCGCGGAAAACAGAAGCATTTCTGCGCAAAGGCGACATCAGCGGAACAGCCGACCTTACAAATGCAGCCGACAATGTGTTTATGGTTCATCGGGTCAATGCTGATTTTATGATGCGCTATCGCTCGGTATATCCCAAACTTGAGATTCAGCCGGATGTGGGAAATGTGGTGGAAATCATGAAAAACCGTGACCTTGGCGTTGTGGATGAGATGATAAAACTCTATTTTGACCGCCGAAGCAGAACTATGTCGGATGTGAAGGGACTTCCGCCGCAGCACGCATGGTCTGAAAAGATTGAGCAGATGCTGATGGAAGGTTTCACGCGGGTCAATCAAGGCGAACTTCCTATGGAATGGCGGTGAGAACATGCATGGCAAAGTGAACGATGATGAATGGGAGATTTTCCGCGATGCGTTCCGCCTGTATGCAGCGCATTGTGATCCGCCGGCGAATCAGGCACAAGATGCCGAAGAATGGTGGATTTCAATGGTAAAGGACACCAGTGAAAAAGCTTCAAAATGGAATAATCATCCCTTGATGATGCTGCTGTTTCGAGCTGTTACTGAGTATGTTGAGCAAAAAGCAGCAGGAAAAACGCAAAGTACAATACACAAATAAAGGAATATCTGGCGGAGGTGCTGGGATGAATCAGAGAAGAAATTGTTCCCATTATGTTTATGGAGAAAAGGAACCGTGGAAAGCGTTTGCGAGTGCAGTGATTGTTCAAGCGGTCAAGGATTTCCGCAGCTGCGGTCGGATGCAGTACGAACTTCGGCAAAAGTTCCGCAGCGAGACAAAGCTGACAGCAGAAGAACGAGACTATCTCACATACCGCATCATGCAGTACAAGCAGAGGCTTGATGAACTGCGAATCTTTTTTCAGTCCGGTCGTTTTGTATTGCTTACTGACATAGATGGTATCCAGCTGCTGAAAAGATTGGAGCGTGAAATTGCATGAGGAAAGCAGTTGCATTTTTGAAAAGGGCAGAAGCAGTTGAACAGAGAATAGATGCCCTTCTCTCGCAGATAGAACTCTACAAAAGCCTTACGCAGCGAGTTACGGCATCTTGGGGAAGCGAATTTACCGCCCATGCGCGCAACGTGGGTGCGAATGAGAATGCGATTATTCGTCTCACGGAAGCACGCAGAGAGTTGGAAAAATTGACACAGGAGTATCGGGATGCCGTTGAAGAAATCACAGCTGCCGTAAACAGCATGGATAATCAGGCGCACCGGATCATCCTCTTGAACTATTATCTTTCTCATATGAATTTTGAGAAGATTGCTGAAAGAATCGGATTAAGCCGGTCGCGTGTGTATCATTTGCACACTCAAGCGCTTGATGAACTGGAAATGCTGCTAAGTGCAAGCACCTGAATAGGGGACAACACGGGCGGCAATCGCGCAAGATAGCAGCAAATAGCATGAAATAGCATCATGCAGCACAAAACAGGACAAATTAGCAGCGAACAAGACAAATTAGCACGCTTTAGCAACGAAACCTGTGCTATAATAGTAGTGTCGAAAGAGACGAAGGCATTGATGGAGCAATCTGTCGATGCCTTTCTATTTTCCAGAACAGGAGGTGTGAAATATTGACAGGCTGAACCTACCATCAAACAGCAGTGGAGGGCAGGGAAGTTCTGCTGCCACGGATGAACGAGTGCAGGAAGGAGGAAGTGGATGAATCCCACGGTTCTTGCAACTGTAAATCAAAAAGGAGGGGTAGCGAAAACGACCAGCTGCATCAACATAGGGGCAGCGATGGCACGGGAAGGAAAAAAGGTGCTGCTGGTGGACACTGACCCGCAGGCCAGCATGACCATCAGCCTCGGCAATCAGCAGCCGGATCAGCTTGTGCCCACAATCGCAGACCTGATGACCAAGGTCATGAACGACATCCCGATTGCGCCGGGCGAAGGCATACTGCATCATCCGGAGGGAATTGACCTGCTGCCCGCTAACATCGCGCTGGCAGGAACGGAGGTGTCGCTGGTGAATGCAATGAGCCGCGAAACCATCTTGAAGCAGGTGCTTGCCCGCAATCGGCAGGACTACGACTGCATCATCATCGACTGTATGCCGTCGCTGGGGATGCTGACCATCAATGCGCTGGCGGCAGCAGACCGCGTAATCATCCCGGTGCAGGCGCATTACCTGTCTGCCAAAGGGCTGGAACAGCTGCTGCAAACCATTGCAAAGGTACGCAGGCAAATGAATCCCAAGCTGAAAATCGACGGCATCCTCATGACGATGGTGGATGGGCGCACGAACAACGCCAAGGAAATCACGGCGCTGATTCGGGAGACTTACGGCGGCAAAATCAAGGTGTTCGAGATGGCGATTCCGCATTCCGTCCGCGTGGCAGAAGCGAGCTTGACCGGGAAGAGTATTTTCGAGTACGACCCCGGCGGCAAGGTGGCGCAGGCGTATCGTGCGCTCACGAAGGAGGTGCTTCAGCTTGAAAAGCAGCGGCAGAAAGCCAAGTCTGACCTCCTACGATGACATTTTCTCCACGGAAGCCTCACGCCAGCAGGAGCAGATTCAGCGCCTTGCGCTAAGCAAACTGCACCCCTTCAAAGATCATCCATTCCGCGTACTGGACGATGACCGGATGATGGAAACGGTGGAGAGCGTGAAGGAATATGGGGTGCTGGTGCCGATTATCGCCCGACCGATGGCGGACGGCGGATATGAAATTGTGTCCGGGCATCGGCGGAAGCGCGCCTGTGAGCTGGCAGGGATGAATGAGATTCCTGCTATTGTCCGCGATTTGGACGATGATGAAGCTGTCATCATCATGGTGGACAGCAATTTGCAGCGCGAGAACATTCTGCCCAGCGAACGTGCAAAGGCGTATCAAATGAAAATGGAAGCGATTAAGCGTCAAGGCGAACGAGTAGATTTAACTTCTCGCCAAGTTGGCGAGAAGTTGTCAGTCACTAAAGTAGCAAAAGACGCAGGTGAAAGTGAGCGCCAAATCCATCGCATTTTGCGCTTGAACAACCTTGAACCGCCGCTCATTGATAAGGTGGATGCTGGCAAACTCGCCTTTACCCCCGCCGTGGAACTTTCGTACTTGAAGCCGGAAGAACAGCAGTGGCTGGATACCGCCTTGGAAAACACGCAGCAGACACCGTCCCTTTCGCAAGCCCAGCGCATGAAGCGCGAAAGCAAACAGGGCACGCTGTCGGAACAGGGCATCATGGAAATCATGACGGAGAACAAGCAGACGATTCCTGCCAAGGGGTCTGTCGTGCTGCCGCAGGAAAAGTTGACCAAGTATTTTCCACGTTCCTACACAACGGAGCAGATGGAAAAGGTAATTTTCAAGCTGCTGGATTACTGGATGCGGAAGCGGCAAATGTCGCAGGAGCGATAAAGACGCATGAAACGAAAAGTGGATATTCTGCTGATGGTCATGTTTCTGTTCGGAAGCATGATTTTTCTTTGCCCAATTTTCGGGCAGATAAAGGAGGTCGAAGAAGATGACCGTGTATACACGCGCATGTCCGCAGAGGTTAAGCCCCCTCAACAGGCTTCGGGACTGGTGGAGGATGCGCCATCCCCCGCGGCAGCCGCCGTGCAGACCGTGCTGCCTCTGCTGCTGGAAGTGCCGCAGGCAGAGAAAACCGCTGTGCCCGCTGCCGCGCCGCCCTCCGCACACCCGGCTGCTTCCGACACTGCCGCGCCAGCACAGGCAGAGCGGACAGCAAATCCCCGCAGTGTCGATGTAGAAGCCTGCGTTGCGCAGAATCCGGATTTTGCCGCATGGCTCACCATTCCGGGTACGCCGGTGGATTATCCGGTTGTGCGGTCGAACAGGACGGACTACTACCTGACGCACCTGTTCAGCGGCGAAAGCAGCAAGCTGGGCTGCCTGTTCTCGCTGCCATCGGCGGATTATCAGACACCGAGCAGGAACATTGCCATCTACGGGCATCACCTGAGCCATAGCGACGCGATGTTCAGCAGCCTTGTGCAATACAAGGATTCGGGCTACTGCGCCGCGCACAGCATCATTCAGCTGGACACGATTTACGGCGAACGCACCTATCGGATTTTCGCCGTCGTCAACATGCAGGTTGGTGACTGGGATGCAGCGGCGGCTGATTTTGCCAGCGGACAGGCGTTTCAAGCGTATGTAGACCGCGCACGAGCCAAGGCACTGTACGATTCAGGCGCGGCAGTCGGTGCGGATGACCACATTCTGACCCTGATTACCTGCGACCGCAGTGCGGGCGGTGCAAGCGGCCGTCTGATTGTGCTGGCGGTTCAAGAATAATACTATTTTCGGATTCACCTGAGCCATCTGCTTGCGCCTTTTCCCCGCTGTCGTCCGCTTATTCCACTTAGCGTAGCGCTGCTACGCTGCGTTTCATTCGCGTTAGACAGCGTGAAAAATTCGCGGCGCATCTTGGCTCATTTTCATCCGAAAATAGTATAAGAAGGAGAAGCAAATGAAATTGAAATCCAAATTGAAACGATTTGCATCATTGATGCTGTCTGCGGCGCTGGCGCTGACCTGCATTCCGCTCTGTGCGGCAGCAGAAGAAGCAGCCACGCCCTCGGACATCACAGGAACGGAAGTCATTGTGCTTCCGGCAGAAGAACCGGCGCTTCCACCCGTGGAGGAAGCGCCTGACGAATCCGCATCCGATGTGCCGGATGAGCCGCCCCATGACGAAATGCTCCCCAATTCGGAGGAAGAAAGTTCGTCGGACAACCGTCATCCTTTGCAGGCGGCGATTGAAGAACATGGGTATGTCTACGTCCGGACGGTGCGGGCAGTCAGCGTGTACGCCAGCGCAGAATCGCAGGAGCGCATTGTTTATGCCGCGGTCGATGATGCGTCCATTCTGCTGGCGACGGCGTTTTTCAGCGGTCATCAAGCCGTGCAGGTCTGGTTTCTGGATGCGGAACAGCAGACCATCTGCGGCTTTGTACCGGCAGCGTCGCTGGATACCCGCTATTTGACGGATGCGGATGTGTCGGGCATCGCCGACGTGCCATCCTGCGACGGAATGACTGCCTTCGGTCAAAAGCGATTGTTCGTGGTCAATGGCAGCCGCCCGGAAGAAGCATCTGATGAAGAAGAAACGCCCGCGGATGCACCTTCGCAGGACGCGCCGCACCAAGAATCGAATCTGCCCGAAGCGGATGAAAGCGGTGATTCGGAGCAGCCGGATGGCGCAGAATCGCCGGATGCTTCGGTACATCCAGAAATCAGCAGCGCGGAAGAAATCGACGAAACGGTGCCGCCTGTAAATCCCGGCGATTTTATCCGCGTCAGTACGGACACGCGCGTCTTTTCTGCGGTGGATGATGATGCGTCCGAAGCGTATTTTTCCAGCGAGTATCAGGGCAATTTCGTCAAAGCAGCAGCGGTGCAGGTGGTGTCCATTGCGGAAGATGCTTCGGGCGCAGTGTGGTATCAGGTGCGCTTCCTGTACGGCGATTCTTTCCCCAGCGGCAAGATGAAGTGGACGGCTGACGAAACGGTGTGGGTGATGACAGCGGAAACCGGCGAAACGGATGCGGATGCCTGCACGGTAACGGACTTCGCGTATCCCAAAGAAATGCTGCGCCTGCTCCGGGAAATGCAAACGTATACCGCAGAAACGGACGGATTCAGCCTGAAGAACATTCACGGCAAAATCGGCAGTTTTCAGGCGGGACAGTCGGGGCTGCAAGGAAGTTCCGCCAGGGACGCGGCGTATCCCCAGCTGGCGAAATCGGCATCGCGCGGCACGATTTATGCGACACCACACTATCTGGAAACCTTCCCCGTGTACTGCCTTGAGCATACGCTTTCCGGCCCCGGCGAAGGGTCGGGCGCAAACAAAACAGAAACCGGCCCGTATGCGCTGATTGATATGGAGGCGTTCGTGAGCACCGCAGAAGGCGGCGGTGTGAACGGGGTGCGATTCAAGGCGCAGACCATGCACGCCATCGGCTGGGTGCTTCGGCACACCTACCCGTTTATGGTGCTGGATCGCAGCGATGCAAACAACGAAGTGTGGAGCCGTGTCGCGGGTCAGTTTGCTATTCGCGAGGTGATTAAGCAGCTGGAAGGCGCGCAGTACGTCCGCAGTTATTGGGACATGGATAATTTCTACGCTTTCTCCGGCGGCGCACCGGAAGTGTACCTGACCTATGCCCGATGGCTGGCGAAAAACGCGATTGCATACGCAAAAATCACCGGGAAAATCACCGTCAGCGGTCAGCGCATCCAAGCGTCAGACAGCGGCTATGTCGGTACGGTTACGCTGACGACGGATGCGGATTTGATTCGGATTTCCAAGGCAGCGGGCAGCATCACGGGGAACAGCGGCGGTTCGGATGAAGCGTACTACTATGTCAAGAGCGGCGATACCATCCGGATTTTGTCGGACAAAAGCAGCTTCTCCGTTTACATGGAATCAATCGCGTCCAGCGCGGAAGAAGCAGGCTTTCTGGTCGGAATCCCCAGCGCCTCCATCCAGAAAGTGCTTGTCCCGATAGAGGGAACGCCATACCCGCTGCAATCCGCTGTTGTCACGTTTGAACTGCTGTATGGCACGGTGTTTGTGACCAAGCAGTCCATGGACGGCATTTTGCTGCAAGGCGCGGTGTTTGAGCTGCTGGATGAATCCGGCGCGGTGCTGGCAGAAGCAGTGACGGATGCGCAGGGGCGTGCCGTTTTTTCCGGGATTGCACCGGGACGCTATCAGGTTCGCGAGAAAACCGCACCGCAGGGGTATCGGCTGTCGGTTGTCTCGGCGCAGGAAATCATGGTGACGGCGGGGGCAGACACGGCGTGCATGTTCATCAACGAGCGCATGATGGGTATCATCCGGGTCATCAAGACGGACAGCATGACGGGAAAACCGCTGCCCGGTGTCACGTTCACGGTGACGAGATTGACCGCGCCTGCATCGGACGATGCTTCCAACATTGGCAAGGTTGTCGCAACGATTACGACGAATGCGGATGGCATCGCACAGACCGAAGCGCTTCCGTGGGGAGAATATCGGATTGAGGAAACCAATGCGCTGGACGGCTATGTGGATACGGACTTTGTGACCATCGTTCAAATCAAATAACAGGAGGAAGAAAAATGAAGCGGATGAAGCAATGGATGCATTGGGTGCTTGCGCTGGTGCTGCTGGTGATGAGCCTGTCTGTTCCGGCAGCAGCGGCAGAAACCATCACGGTGAATGTGACCAACACGCCCGTGCGCGGCAGCGTGGCGCTGGAAAAGACCGGCTTGCAGCTGGTGCGCTTTACGGACGAGCAGGACGAATGGGGCAATACCGTCATGAAGCCTGTCTATCAGCAGGGGTATTTGAAGGGCGCTGTGTTTGAACTCCGCGCCGCAGCGGATGTTGCCGGCAAGGAAGGGACGGTTTTCTACAAGCAGGGAGAACTGGTAGAAACACTGACCACCAGTGCAGACGGCGCAGTGAACTCGAAGCCGCTGCCGCTGGGCAGCTACTGCTTGCAGGAAGTTTCCGCTCCGGACGGCTATCTGCTGGATGATACCCCGTATCCCTTCACGCTGACGGCGGCAGGCAAGCAGACGGCAGTGGTGGAAGTGAAAGTGTCCGCTGTCAACACCTATCTGCCGATTCGGGTGACGCTGCACAAACAGCAGGAAGCGATTCGGGTGGATGAAGCGGCAGGCGGCATGATTCGCTCGTCCATCGAGACAGTTCCCGGCGAGGGCTGTGTGTTCGGCTTGTTCAATGCAGGGGTGATTTCCTACGGCGACAGCCAGAAGCTGCCTGCCCATACGCTGATGGCGACTGGCATCACGGATGCCAAGGGCAATTTGACATTCTCCGGCATGTATCCGCATGGCGCGTATTATATCAAGGAACTGTCCGCGCCGGATGGCTGGCTGCTGAATACCGAGCAGTACCCGGTGCTGCTGACACCCGAAAACATGGATGCAGCGGAGGAGGCAATCGCAATCACGCTGGATGCGCCTATCCTGAACCGCCTGATTTACACGCCGGTGACGATTACCAAGCATGACATTACCGGCAAGGAACCGCTGCCCGGTGCGCTGATTGAAGTGTACGATGCGCAGGGCAGTACCATTTACCGCGCGTATACGGATGAAAACGGTCAGCTGCCGGATATTCCGCTTGTTCCCGGCTCGTATACGTTCAAGGAAACCTATGCGCCGGAGGGGTATGCGCTGAATGTGGCGGTAAAAACCTTCACGGTGACAAGCGAAGGAAAAATCATCGGGGAAACCGAAATCCGGGATGAAATCAACAAGATTCAGCTGAAAAAGGTCAAGGAGAACGGCGAGCCGCTGCCCGGCGCTGTGTTCGGCATTTACGATGCCAACAACACGCTCGTGCAGCAGCAGACTTCCGATGCCAGCGGTCATCTGACCTTCTCGAAACTGGGGTACGGCACTTATACCATCCGGGAAATTCAAGCGCCTTACGGCTATCATCCGTCCACCGGCGAATGGCAGGTGACGATTGACGGCACCTACCAGAACCCCGTTCAGATTCTGACGACGGTGGTCAATGAGGATGCGCCCGGCTGGATTCAGGTCATCAAAACGGACGCGCTGGACGGTCATCCCATTGCGGGCGTGCGCTTCGACATCTACGCCTTGAATGAGGATGGCAGCACGGGCGACTTGGTGTCCACCATGCTGACGAACGACGACGGCGTGGCAATGTCCGAAAGTCTGCTGGTCGGCGACTACATGGTCAAGGAGCATGAAGCGCCCGTCGGCTATGGAAACAGCCTGTGGAGCGAAAAAGTGACCGTCGTCATGGACGAAACCGTGGAGCGCAGCGTGACGAATATCCCCATGCAGGGGCAGGTTCGCATTGTTAAGACGGACGCGGAAACGGGCGGAAGTCTGGCTGGCGCAGTCTTTACGGTCATCCGCGTGAGCGGCTTGCCTTCGCATGGCAAGGAAGGGTGCGGCGAGGTTGTGGCGGTCATCACCACGGATGCGGAAGGGGTGGCAGTCACGCCTGTGCTGACGTGGGGCATCTACGAAATCCGCGAAACCACCGTGCCGGAGGGGTATCTGGACAGCGGCTGTGTCGTTACCGTTTCGATTCCCGGCAATGCTGACTGACAAGAAAAACGGGAGGCATCCATGAACACAAAACGAAACATCCTGCCCATGCTGCTGGCGGCATTGCTGCTCTTCTGTCTGCCGATGGCATCGCTGGCGGAGGACGTACCCATTCAGAACGTCAGCATCCGCAATACGCCTATCAAGGGGCAGATTCTGCTGGAAAAGACCGGGCAGATGCAGACGACGGGTGAACAGGGGTATTTGAAAGGCGCGGTATTTGAAATTCGGGCGGCGGAGGACATTATCGGGCAAGACGGCACACAGTGGTATTCATGCGGCGAGCTGGTCGCCACGATGACCACCAGCGGCGAAGGCGTGGAGAAAAGTCCGCTGCTGCCGCTGGGCAAATACACGGTCAAGGAAGTCAGCGCTCCGTCCGGGTATGTGCTGGATTTGACGACGTACACCGTAGAAATTCAGGCGTCGGATCAGGAAACGCCGATTGTTTCCGCCGAGGTTGCTTCAATCAACCATCCTGCCGAGATTCTGCTTCAAAAGACCGAGGCGGATGGAAAGGCACTGTCAGGGGCGCAGTTCGTGCTGCTGGATGCGGATGGATGCGAAACGGCATCGGCTGTTTCGGATGCAGACGGGCTGGTGCGCTTCCGCTTCGTTCCGCAGGGGCAGTACACCATTTGTGAAACGTCCGCGCCGGATGGGTATCTGCTGAACCGCAGCGCAATTTCGGTGACGGTAACGCCGAACTGGACGAATGCGGAAGAACCGATAGCGACGATGGTGAATCAGCAGAAGAAAATCCAGTTTATCAAGGTGGATACAGCCGGAACGCCGATGGCAGGCATTCTCTTTAAGCTCATCAACGCGGAAACGGGCGCTGTGGCAGAAACGGCTGTCAGCGACGAAAACGGTGCGTTTGCCTTTACAGCATTTGATTATGGCGTGTGGACTGTCCATGAAGCGGCTGCCCCCAGCGGTTACAGCCGCATGGCGGACTATCGCTTCCAAGTGGATGACAGCTGGTCGGGAACAGCGCCGGTGCTGCTGGTAAACATTCCTGATTCTTATGCGTTCATCAAAGTCGATGCTGATGGCAAACCGCTGCAAGGCGTGAAATTTGCCCTGCGGGATGCGGACGGCAATCTCCTGCAAACGCTGGAATCCGATGAGAACGGCATTGTCCGCGCCGAGCACTTGCAGCCCGGCACTTATTATTTGCAGGAAACAGAAACGCTGAAAGGCTACACCCTAAGCGGCGATGTCCGGAAGCTGGTCATTGACGAGCACTACAAGATTCCCGAAGAAATGCCGCAGTGGGTCAACTACACGACGATTCAGACCGGCGTGCAGCTGGCGGCATCGGGGGTGATGCTTATCGGCATTGCCCTGATGCTGATAAGCGGCACCATGCTGCTGATGCGCAGACGGCGAAAGGCGTAAGCGAATGGTGTATCATCAAAAGCTGTTTCTGCGCCGCTTGGAAGTCCCGCCTTGGGCGGCGCGCTGCACTTTTTCATGACGGAGGCTTCCAATGCAGGAAGAAATCGAAAACAAAACGCTCTCCCTCATCATCAATACCAGCAAATTCACTGAAAGGACATTGGCGACGGCGTTCGCGAAAGCGCTGAAACTCGGCTGGAATAAAGCCAAGGAGCATTATCAAGCGAAACCGCAGGGCAGGCAGAGCGTGAAGCAGCTCATCGGGCAGAATCAGGGCGTTGAGCAGACTGCACTGGCTGACCGGCAGGAGGTGAAGGCGTTTGAACGATACGCCCGCCAATATGGGGTGGATTATGCCATCCATAAGGGTACTTCCGACAGCGGAAAAACGCGCTATCTGGTGTTCTTCAAAGCTCGCGACCGTGCAGCCATTGATCAGGCAATGCGCGCGTATGCAATGGATTTTCTGGCGAAGCGGAAGGCGCAGCGGAATGTTCAGCCTCAGCTGGATACGGCATCCCCCAGCAAACAGAAGGAGCGCAGCAGGCAGAAAGGGCGGGAAAGATGAACACTGCCGCATGGGAAAAACGTCTGCTGCTGCATCTGCCCTACGGGGTTATTGGACTTGCCGCGGCGAAGCTGAGTGAAGCATGGCGGCTGTCAGCCGGGACGGATTTTTCCGCGAAATTCCTGCACCTGCGGGATGGCGTGGCAATGGCGTTCCGAAACGGACTGTCCGGCTTTGTGCCCCTTGACCTGCTGATTGGGTTTCTGTGCGGATGCGCACTGTGCCTGCTGGTACATGCAAAACGCAGGAATGCCAAGAAGTATCGGCACGGCGAAGAATACGGCGCTGCCCGCTGGGGAAAGCCAAGCGACATTGCGCCGTTCGTTGACCCTGACCCGTGGAACAACATCATCCTGACCCAGACGGAGCGTCTGACCATGAGCAGCCGCCCGGCGAATCCCAAAAACGCGCGGAATAAGAACGTGCTTGTCATCGGCGGTTCCGGCAGCGGCAAAACACGCTTTTTCATCAAGTCGAACATCATGCTGTGTACCAAAACGAAGGGATACTCCCTTGTGGTCACTGACCCGAAAGGGACGCTACAATAAAGACAGAGTAAAGAAACGTTTTCCGGAAAGGAGGTTTGCATCATGGCAAAACCATTAGAAAAAACGAGAATTACTGCCCTGTACGAGCGGCTTTCCCACGACGATGAGAGAGCCGGTGAGAGCGTGTCAATCGAAAACCAAAAACGCATTTTGGAAGACTATGCGCTCAAAAATGGCTTCACAGGCATTGTCCATTTCACCGATGACGGGGTGCGAGGGACTACGTTCAAGCGTCCCGGACTGGATGCAATGTTGGATGAAATCAGAGCCGGTAATGTCGCCACCGTCATTGTCAAGGATCAAAGCCGCATCGGTCGTGATGTTGTCGAGGTCGGACTTTTGAAGCGCACCTTTGACGAGTACAACGTGCGCTTTATCGCCGCCAACGACAACCTTGATACGGCAAACGGTTTCGATATTATGTCTATCTTTCGTGACGTCATAAACGAGTGGTACGTTGCCGACACAAGCCGTAAGATTAAGACGGTTTTCAAGTCAAGAATGGGAAAGGGCCTGCGCTGTTCCGGCTCCGTTTCCTACGGCTATCTCCCTTCCCCTGAGAACAAGGGCGAGTGGATCATTGACGAGGAAGCCGCTGCGGTCGTGCGCCGGATATACCACAGCGTCCTTGCAGGGGAAAGCATTGCCGCCATCGGTCGTGCGCTTCGCGCCGATAAAATCCCAATCCCCTCCGAGCATTGGAAGCGCATCGGTCAGCCCGTCCGTGCAGCGAAGTACGCAGACCCCTATGCATGGTCGGCAACCACCATCGGCTATATCCTCAAACGCCCAGAGTATATGGGGAACAAGGTTCTGGGGAAAACCGTCTGCGAGAACTACAAGACCAAAAGCAAACGCAGGACTGCGCCGGAAGAACAGTTTGTTTTTGAGGGGGCGATTCATGCCATCATCGACGAGGAAACATGGAACAATGTTCAGCGTCTCAGGGAGACGAAACGCCGCCAGCCCAAGCGCAGGACGGCGTCCAACCGCCTGACGGGGATGCTCTACTGCGCCGATTGCGGGGCGAAGATGACGTTTCGCAGCAATCTGGTACGGGACAAATGGCTGGACGAATCGTTTGTATGCGGCGGCTATCGCAGGCTGACCCACGACTGTACCATGCACTATATCTCCGCTAAGAAAATCGAAGCTGCCATTCTGTCCACGATTCAGCGTGTGAGCTGGTATGTGCGCAGCAACGAAAAGGAGTTTGCCGAGCGTGTCCGGCAAGCGTCCGAGCGTCGGCAGACAGCGAGCGCAAAGGAATACCGGCAGAAGTTGGAGCGTGCAAAACGGCGGTGCGGCGAGCTTGATGAGCTTGTAAAAAAGCTGTATGAGGGAAACGCCACGGGCAAGATTCCCGACAGGCATTTTACCCGACTGCTTGCTGAGTACGACCGGGAACAGACGGAACTGGAAGCCTCCATGGACGAATGGCAGACGGCGCTTGACAACCGGAACGCAGAAAGGCTGAAAACGGACAGCTTTATCAAGCTGGTGAACCGCTACACCGACTTTACCGAGCTGACCACGCCTATGCTCAATGAGTTTATCGAGAAAATTGTTGTGCATGAAGGCGAGGGACGAGGCAACAACCGCCGTCAAAGACTGGATATTTATCTGAACTTTATCGGCGCTTTTGAAGTCCCCGCCGAAATCGTCACGCCCATGGAGAAGGAGGAACAGTGCCGGAAGCAAGCGCATGAAGAAGCCCTGAAAGAGCGGCGAAAAGCCCGTGAGGAGAAGCGCAACGAAGAACGCAGGGAGCTTACCGCAAGGAAACAGGCTGGATTGCTCACGCCGGAGGAAGAAACCGCCTATGAAGCGCATCTCACAAATCAAAGGGCATGGCAAAAGGAATGGCGGGACAAGCGCAGAGCAGCCCAACCTCCGAAACCGCCCAAGCCTCGTTCCATCCAGGTGCTTTTGGAGTGCGACAAGACCGGACTTGCCATGACCGAGGAGGAACGGGAACGCCTTTCCGAATACCGCCGCAGAAAGAGGGAACAGCACAGGGAGTGGCGAAAACGGCAGAAGGAGAATCAGCCGCCGAAGCCGAGGACGCTCAAGGAGATTTCCGCTGCGCAGGAGGCCGGAGAAGCCCTCACCGCAGAGGAAGAAAAACGCCTGCATGAAAGCCGCACCCGCAAAAAACGTCAACGACAGGAGTTGATCCGGCAAGCGGAAACTGACCCCGAAGCGGCGGCAATGCTGGCTAAGATAAGAGCGGACCAATGCGCAGCCGCCACAAAATCCCGGCAGAAGATGTATGAGGAAGCGGCGAACGGAAACCCGGAAGCCATTTTGCGCTATGAAAAGCACCTTGCGATGAGACGGGAGAACTACCGCAACAAGAAAAACGATATGGAGGTATCAGCATGAACGAACTGAAAGACCGCATTCACGAAAACGGCATCGACTATATCCTCTGCGGAGACTACTACATCCCCGAATGGCAGATTCCGCAGAACGACCGCCCAATCGGACACTATGGGCGAATGAGAAAAGCGTACCTCAAAGAATACCGTCCTGCGCTGTATGCGGGATATATCGCCCGTGGAACGCTGTTTGACCATTGCGCCGATATAAACGAACAGGCGCAGCGGCGTCTCGAGGTGATGATGGAGCAAATCGTCCATGAATGGGGCGTCAAAGAGGAAATGAAGTCCACAGACCCGCTGGGCTGGGCAAGCCTGATGAATCAGGCACGGCACTGCGCCGATGAGGTTATTTTGAACGAGCTTGTTTACGATTGACGGTCAAGAGCCGGGAAAATCCGAAAACAGCCAACAGGAACGCTCTGGATGAGGAATGGCTCGCCGGAGCGTTTTCTGTTTGAAAATCGCTGCTTTTTCCAAGTCAAGAGCCGCAAAAATCACTGAAATCCGCATCAACGGGAAACCTGCCTTGTGATGATACGAAAACAAACTCGAAAAAACAATATATTTACGCCCAATGGATTGAAAATTTCACCACATCGTGATATACTGCTTCCAGTAATTTTGTATTATCGGAAGTTAGGAGGGCGCTGCAATGGGCGTGAGATATGACAGGCTTTTCCACATGATGATTGATAGAAGGATTACGAATGCGCAACTTATGAAAATGTGCGGGTTCAGCGCCAATATTATCACAAGGCTCAAAAAGAACGAGTACATTTCCATGGAGAGCTTGGAAAAGCTGTGCAAGACACTGGGCTGTAAAGTGGATGATTTACTCGTCTTTGACGATGACGAAAGCTGAAAGGAGGAAAAGCGGAATGGAATCGAATTTTGATTTTTTGAGCAAGGACTTTCCCGTACTGGCGAATTTCGGAAAGCTGGCGGAACAATACTGCTTTTCCGACTCAAATTCGTGTCTGATAAAATTAGGGATGCTCGGCGAAACCATCGTCAACCTGATGTTCACCTATGACGGTGTAAAACTTCCATACGATAACACAGCCGTTACTCGCATTGATACACTCATGAGAGAGGGCTTGCTTCCACGCGACCTTTGCGATATTCTTCACGCTTTGAGAAAGGCTCGAAACAAGGCAAGTCATGAAAACTATGCCTCTGTTGACGAAGGAAAGACCCTTTTGCAGATGGCATACGGTTTGTGCGAATGGTTCATGCAAACCTATGGCGATTGGAGCTATCAAAACCGACCGTTTGTTATGCCTTCTGAATTATCCGCAACTCAAGCTGAGAACAAGGAACAGGAAAAGAAGCTGGAAGACGAACTCTCAAAGCAGGCTGAACAGACCGCCGCAGCCGCTTCAAAGGTGTCCCAGGAAGAACGCAAAAAGCAGTCGGCATGGGCAGCCGGAAAGCGTCAGAAATCTGAAGCGGAAACAAGGTATCTCATTGACGAACAGCTTCGCAAGGTCGGATGGGAAGCAGACACCGAGAACCTGCGATATGCGAAGGGAACTCGCCCTGCAAAGGGCAGGAACATGGCAATCGCCGAATGGCCGACAAATTCCCAGCTTGGCAATAAGGGCTACGCCGATTATGCGCTTTTCGTCGGGCTGAAATTAGTTGGCGTTATAGAAGCAAAAGCCATCCATAAGGATATTCCGTCTGTTATAGACTACCAATGCAAGGACTATCCTCGAAACATCCGGGTGGAAGACGCCCAATATCAGATTGACACATGGGGAGATTTCAAGGTTCCCTTTACCTTTGCCACCAATGGCAGACCGTATCTGGAGCAGTATAAAACGAAATCCGGCATTTGGTTCTTGGACTTACGTCAGCCGTCCAATTCACCGAAAGCTCTGCACGGCTGGATAAGCCCTACGGGTATTGAGGAACTGTTGGGGCAGGATATTGAAAGCAAGAACGCCGACCTGCAACAGATGCCCTATGACCTTCTAACCGACAAAGACGGGCTTAATCTAAGACCCTACCAGCTCAATGCAATTAAAGCGGCGGAAAAAGCTATTGTAGACGGTAAACAAACCGTTCTGCTTGCTATGGCGACAGGAACGGGTAAGACGAGGACAGTTCTCGGAATGATCTACCGTTTCTTAAAGACGGAACGCTTCCGCAGAATCCTTTTCCTTGTTGACAGAACATCCCTTGGCGAACAGGCACAGGACGTGTTCAAGGAAGTCAAACTGGAAGACCTTATGACCCTTGATGATATTTATAACATCAAGGAACTCGAAGATAAGGTTATTGAGAAAGAAACTCGCATTCAGGTGGCAACCGTTCAAAGCATGGTGAAGCGCATCCTTTACAATGCTGATGAGACGATGCCAGCGGTTTCCGACTATGATCTGATAATTGTCGATGAAGCCCATCGGGGCTACATTCTGGATAAGGAGATGGGTGAAGACGAACTGCTTTATCGTGACCAGGTGGACTATCAGAGCAAATATCGTGCTGTCATCGAATACTTTGATGCCGTGAAAATCGCACTTACCGCTACTCCGGCTCTACAGACTACCGAGATTTTCGGGCAGCCTGTGTTCAAATATACCTATCGTGAGGCAGTTATAGAAGGATACCTTGTTGACCATGACGCCCCGCACGAACTGAAGACAAAACTCAGCAGTGAGGGAATCCATTACAGACCTGGCGATACCGTAACGGTTTATGACCCCGTGACCGGGGAGATTACCAACAGCGAACTATTGGACGACGAGCTTGATTTTGATATTGATTCTTTCAATCGGCAAGTGATTACCGAGCCGTTCAACAGGACTGTGCTTACGGAAATCGCCCGTGACATTGACCCAGAAGCTCCAAAGGAACAGGGGAAAACCCTTATCTATGCGGTTGATGACCAACATGCTGATATGATCGTGTCTATCCTAAAAGAAATCTACTCCGAGACAGGTGTAGATAATGATGCGATTATGAAAATCACGGGGAGCGTCGGCGGCGGCAACAGGAAGAAAGTACAGGAAGCCATCAAGCGGTTTAAGAACGAGGACTATCCGAGCATAGCCGTCACGGTTGACCTGTTGACAACGGGAATTGACGTGCCTGAGATTACTGCGCTTGTATTTATGCGCCGGGTGAAATCCCGCATTCTCTTTGAGCAGATGCTTGGGCGTGCAACCCGTCTCTGCCCGGAGATTCATAAGACGCACTTTGAAATCTACGATCCTGTCGGCGTGTATGATTCACTTGAGCCGGTCAACACTATGAAACCGGTCGTTGCCAATCCTGCTACGTCATTCGAGCAGCTTATTGACGGGCTTGAAGCTCTTGACAGTGAGGAACAGGTCACGAACCAAATCAATCAGATCATCGCAAAGCTGCAACGCAAGAAGCGCAGTATGAGTGAAAAGGACGTGGCGCACTTCATCGACCTGTCCGGCGGTCTTGACCCCACACAATATATTGAACAGCTTGGGCAGGAATCTGCGGAAGCCGCCAAAAACAGGATACTTGCAAACAGGCAGCTTTTCAAAATGTTGCAGGAGAATAACGCCAACGGAGGCAGACCGGTTGTGATTTCCGACAAGGAGGATGAGCTTATCGGTCACACACGGGGCTATGGCGACAAGGACAGACCGGAGGATTATCTGGATGCGTTCTCTGAATATGTCAAGACAAACATGAATCAAATCGCTGCACTGAATATCGTCTGCACCAGACCAAAAGACTTGACCCGTGAGGATTTGAAGTCTCTGCGCTTGACGCTGGACCGGGAAGGCTACACCACCCAACAGCTCAATACGGCAATCTCCCAGATGACGAACGAAAGGATAACAGCGGATATTATCAGTTTGATTCGCCGCTATGCTATTGGTTCTGCTCTTATCAGCCATGAAGCAAGAATCCGCAGGGCTGTTGACAAGCTCACGAAAGCGCACTCGTTCTCCAAGCAGGAACTGAACTGGATTAAGCGCATGGAAACCTATCTAATGAACGAATCCGTTCTGAATGTCAAGGTCTTTGACGAGGACGCCCGTTTCAAAGAGCAGGGAGGATTCAAAAAAATCAATAAAGTGTTCCAGAACCAGCTTGAAAGCATTGTTTTGGAACTGAATACCTATCTCTACGATGACGGAGGAAATGCTGCATGAACACACAGGAAATTGTATCGAAGCTCTGGAATCTCTGCAATGTGCTGAGGGATGATGGCATCACATATCACCAGTATGTCACCGAGCTTACCTACATCCTTTTTCTGAAGATGGCAAAAGAAACGGATACGGAAAGCAAATTCGCCGATGGCGTTATTCTTGAAGAAGGCAGCAATTTGACGCCGGAACAGGAAGCGAGAAATAACGAGAAAAAGATTGTGCAGACCTACAGTTGGAATAATCTGGTCAGCAAATCCGGCATTGAGCTGCACAGTTACTACAAGACCGTTCTACGCTTATTCGGCACATATTGCACAGGCCGTGTCCGTGAAATCTATCAGGGTGCTGCCACCAATATTGACGAGCCGAAAAACCTTGAGAAGATCATCACGACGATTGATGGTCTGGACTGGTATTCCGCCCGTGAAGAAGGACTCGGAAATCTCTACGAAGGCCTTTTAGAGAAGAACGCCAATGAGAAGAAATCCGGCGCAGGGCAGTATTTCACTCCCCGTGTGCTGATTGACGTTATGACTAAACTGATGAAGCCACAGCCCGGAGAACGCTGCAACGATCCCGCTTGCGGTACTTTCGGCTTTATGATCGCCGCCAGCCAGTATGTCAGAGAGCAGACGGATGACTTTTTCACGCTGGACGCTGAAACCGCCCGCTTTGAAAAAGAGGAAGCCTTTACCGGCTGCGAGCTTGTTCATGACACGCACCGTTTGGCGCTGATGAACGCCATGCTCCACGGCATTGATGGCAAGATTATTTATGGCGATACGCTGTCCAATGTGGGCAAGTCCATGAAGGGCTACAGCCTGGTTCTCACCAACCCTCCGTTTGGAACAAAGAAAGGCGGAGAACGAGCCACCCGTGATGACTTCACTTTCCCCACAAGCAATAAGCAGCTCAACTTTCTCCAGCACATTTATCGCAGCCTGAAAACTGATGGCAAGTCCCGTGCAGCCGTTGTTCTGCCCGACAACGTGCTGTTTGCCGACGGCGATGGAGAACGCATCCGCAAGGACTTAATGGACAAGTGCAATCTCCACACCATTCTCCGCTTGCCTACGGGCATCTTCTACGCGCAGGGCGTAAAGACGAATGTTCTGTTCTTTACAAGAGGCAAGACGGACAAGAACAACACAAAAGAAGTCTGGATTTATGACCTTCGCTCCGATATGCCCTCCTTCGGCAAGACGAACCCGCTGAAAAGAGAGCATTTTGACGAGTTTGTTGCGTGCTACGCCGATGGCGACCTGAGCAGACGCAAGGAAACCTACAGTGACGAAAACCCCAATGGCAGGTGGCGCAAATTCACCATTGATGAGATTAAGGCTCGTGATAAGACAAGCCTTGACATCACTTGGATGAAGAACGGCAACAGCGCAGATGACCGTACCCTTGCCGAGCTGCTATATGAAATTAAGGAAAAATCCTCCAATATTGCGGATGCTGTTTCCGAATTGGAGAAGTTGATCGGAGAGGTGGAAGAATAATGGATACCAAAGCATTGCGCCAGAAGATTCTTGACCTCGCTATCCGTGGTCAGCTTGTCCCGCAAGACCCGAATGATGAGCCTGCTTCCGTCCTGCTCGACCGTATTCGTGCTGAAAAGCAGAAGATGGTTAAAGAGGGCAAACTCAAAGCCAAGGACATCAAGAATGATTCTGTTATCTTCGTTGGTGAGGATAATTTGCATTATGAGAAGTTCGCCAATGGCAGCGTGAGATGCATTGAAGATGAG
>ERZ773145.953-NODE-953-length-26406-cov-4.310045_pt1 | contig 26406 bp, 20 predicted proteins | sample MGYA00580848_ERZ773145 | MGnify/ENA primary metagenome ERZ773145 (study PRJEB29015, sample SAMEA2737858) | human gut metagenome | biome: human gut; feature: human-associated habitat; material: faeces | place: China | collected 2012 ... | reverse complement strand
GCTGGAGACCAACTATATGCCCTATGCCATGAGCGTCATCGTCTCCCGGGCCATCCCGGAGATCGACGGCTTCAAGCCCTCTCACCGCAAGCTGCTCTACACCATGTATAAAATGGGCCTGCTGACGGGAGCGCGGACGAAGTCCGCCAACATCGTGGGCCAGACCATGCGTCTGAACCCCCACGGCGACGCCGCCATCTACGATACGATGGTGCGTCTCTCCAAGGGCTACGGCGCTTTGCTGACGCCATTTGTGGACTCCAAGGGCAACTTCGGTAAGTCCTATTCCCGGGATATGTCCTGGGCTGCCCCCCGGTATACGGAGGCAAAGCTCTCCGCCATCTGCGGCGAGATCTTCAAGGACATCGACAGTGACACCGTGGACTTCGTGGATAACTACGACAACACCATGAAGGAGCCGGCGCTGCTGCCCACCACCTTCCCCAATATTCTGGTATCCGCCAACAGCGGCATCGCCGTGGGCATGGCCTCCCAGTTCTGCGGCTTTAACCTGAAAGAGGTCTGCGATACTACGGTGGCCTATCTGAAAAACCCGGACTGCGACCTGACGGAGACGCTGCTGGCCCCGGATTTTCCCACCGGCGGCGAGCTGATCTTTGACACCGATGCCATTCGGGATATTTACAATACGGGCCGGGGCAGCGTCCGGGTGCGGGCCAAGTACCGCTATGTGAAGGACCAGAACCTGCTGGAAATTTACGAGATCCCCTACTCCACCACAGTGGAGGCCATTCTGGACAAGGTGGCGGAGCTGATCAAGGCGGGCAAGGCGAAAGAAATCTCGGATATGCGGGATGAGACCGACCTCTCCGGCCTGAAGCTGGCCATCGACCTGAAGCGGGGCGTGGACCCGGACAAGCTGATGGCCAAACTCTACAAGCTGACGCCGCTGGAGGACGCCTTTGCCTGCAACTTCAACGTGCTGATCGCCGGCAGCCCCAAGGTGCTGGGTATCCGGCAGATTCTGGAGGAATGGACGGCGTGGCGTACCGACAGCGTGAAGCGGCGGATCTTCTTCGTGCTGGGCAAGAAGAAGGAAAAGCTGCACCTGCTGAAGGGCCTCAAGCGCATCCTGCTGGATATTGACAAGGCCATCCGCATTATCCGGGAGACGGAGGAGGAAGCCGAGGTCATCCCCAATCTGATGATCGGCTTCGGCATCGACCAGATTCAGGCGGAATATGTGGCGGAGATCAAGCTGCGGAACATCAACAAGGAATACATCCTCAAGCGCACCCGGGAAACCGACGCACTGCGGGATGAGATCGACGATCTGGAGGACCTGCTGAACAGCCCCAAGCGGGTGAAGAAGGTCATTGTGGAGGAGCTGAACGCCGCCGCTAAGAAATACGGTGAGCCCCGCCGCACCTCCATCGTCTACCCCCACGAGATCACCAGCTACACCCCGGAGGAGGAACAGAAGGAGGAATATCCCGTCACTGTGTTCCTGTCCCGGGAGGGGTATTTCAAGAAGATCACTCCTGCCTCTCTGCGGATGAACAGCGAGCAGAAGTTCAAGGAGGGAGATGTTCTCCGCCAGAGCTTTGAGACGACTTCCAACGCTGAGGCCATGTTCTTCACCGACCACTGCCAGGTCTACAAGACCCGGCTGGGCGAGTTTGATGACGCCAAGGCCAGCGTGCTGGGTGACTACCTGCCCACCAAGCTGAAAATGGATGCGGGAGAAAATGTGATCTTCATGGTGCTGCCGGGGGCGGACTACGCCGGAAGCCTGCTGTTCTTCTATGAGAACGGCAAGGTGGCCCGGATCGAGATGAAGGCGTATCAGACTGCCTCCAACCGTCGGAAGCTCACCGGCGCCTATTCCGACAAGTCGCCCCTGGCCTGCATCCGCCGTCTGGATGAGGACTGTGAGCTGGCTGTGTATTCCAACGAGCCCCGCTGTCTGATCTTTCACACGGCGCTGTTGGCCCCCAAGACCACCCGTTCCGCTCAGGGCGTGGCGGTGATGACGTTGAAGCCCAAGTATCATCTGGAAACGGTGCTGTTGTCTGAGGAGACCTCCATTACCAACCGGACCCGCTACCGGGTGCGGGCCATTCCCGCCGCCGGCGCTTTGGTCAAAGAAGAGGATTCCGAGGACCAGCAGATCAGCCTGCTGTGAGGCATTCCTTCTTCATGTGGCGGCTATCCACCGTCGTGCCATCCGATTTCGGACAAAACTGTCCAAAATTGGGGCATTATTGCTCACCGTTGGCTCAGCCGATTGCTGTACATTTCACGTCCAGCAATCGGGAGCCTGCCTCGAACCCGCTTCGCTTTTTCCGCCACTGGCGGCGCTTCAGCGGGTTCCTCGAAACAGCCTCGTTGTATCTGCCCCCGGCAGCGCTTCGGCTGTTTCCCGCTGGCGCTTTGGTCAAAGAAGAGGATTCCGAGGATCAGCAGATCAGCCTGCTGTAAGGCCGTGCTCCGGGCGAATAGATAAAGATAGGGAGAAATCCATTTGAAAAAACAACTGAGAAGCTATGGCATTATAACAGTGGGCTCTGTGATCTTCGCGCTGTCCTTCGACTGGTTTTTTGCCGCTAACGCCGTGGGTATGGGCGGCATTACGGGACTGGCCCAAGTGCTGAATGTCCTGTTCCCGGCTCTTTCCGTAGGTATCGGCACGATCCTCCTGAATGTCCCGCTGTTTCTGGCCGGATGGAAGTTCATCGGCTTTCACCTGCTGGCCTCGTCCCTGTTTTCCATAACGGTCAGCTCGCTGGCGATGGACGGTATCGCCCTTTTGTATACATTCTCCCCGATGGACCCCATGCTGGCCTCCATCTGTGGCGGTGCTATGATGGGTGCGGGACTGGGCATCGTCTTTTCTCAAGGGGCTACTACCGGCGGCACGGACATCGTGGCCCGCCTGCTGAAGCTGAAATTTCCGTGGCTTCCTATGGGCAAGCTGATACTGATTCCGGATGGTGTGGTACTGGCATTGACGGCCATCGCCTTTCAGCGGTTGGAAACGGCTCTCTATGGTGCGGTGGCCCTGTATGTGTCCAGCAAGGTTATGGACACGGTGCTCTACGGCCTGAATGCTTCCAAGGTGGCCTACATCATCTCGAATCACTGGCAGAAGATCTCCGACGCTATTCTGGCCTATGACCGGGGCGTGACCATCCTCAATGCCACCGGCGCGTACAGCGGCAGCGAAAAGCACGTTTTGATGGTGGCCTTCCGCCAGCGGGAGATCGTGGAGATCAAGGAGATCGTCCATGAGGCGGACCCGGCGGCATTTTTGATCGTCTGCGACGCCCATGACGTGCTGGGCGAGGGCTTCGGCGAGTATCAGAAGGAATTATAAGGAGGCAGTTTCCATGACGGATTTTACAACGGTCAAAAAAAATCTGGAATCCAAGCGGTTCCGCGTCAGTACGTTTGCCACGGCGGAGGAGGCCGCGGACTATCTGGATCGCTCCATTGACGGCGTATCTGTGGGCATCGGCGGCTCCGTCACGGCGGAGCAGATGGGCCTTTACGAAAAATTGTCCGGACATAACCGGGTGTTCTGGCACTGGCGTCCGGAGTCAGCGGCGGACCCCCGCAGAGAGGCCATGACGGCGGATATGTACATCACCTCTGTCAACGGCATGGCGGAGACCGGCGAACTGATCAACATCGACGGCAACGGCAACCGGGTAGCGTCGTCCCTGTATGGCCACAAGAAGGTCTGGTTCATCGTGGGCCGGAACAAGCTGGCCCCCACCTACGAAGAGGCCCTTTGGCGGGCGCGGAACATTGCCGCACCGAAGAATGCCCAGCGGCTGGGCCGGAAAACGCCCTGCGCCGTTCATGGAGATCGCTGCTATGACTGCAAGAGCCCGGAGCGGATCTGCCGGGGCCTGGTGGTCCTGTGGGAGGCCGTAGCCAACATGGAGATGGAAGTGGTCCTCATCGATCAGGATCTGGGCTATTAAACGATTTAAAAAAGGAGGGGCGCGAATGAAGGTATATCGACTGGCGGCGGCGGGACTGGCGCTGGGCCTGCTGACAGGCTGCGCCTCTCTTCTGGAGCGCTCCTATACCACATCAGAGCCTCACAGCAGCAAGTTCTGGGAAAGTGAAGCCGCCGCTACCCTGCGGGCGGAAAACCGGCAGGATATGGTCAACGATCTGCTGATCCTCATCGGTCAGCACACGGAAACCGCGTCGCTGCGGCTGTATAATTTTCCGGATGAACAGACGGCGTTGGAGGAACTGGAAAAGGCAGCGCAGGAGGTCCAACAGGAGACCCCGTTGGGGGCCTATGCCGTGGAGTACATCACCTATATCAGCCAGCCCCAGCGGAGCTGCTTTGAGGCGGACCTTCAGATCGGATATCGGCGCACGGCGGAGCAGATGCAGACCATCGTCAGCGCCTCCAGCGTCAGTGCGCTTGGTGATCTGCTGGAGGCGGCGCTGGACGGTGGCCGGACGGAACTGGTGGTCCGCATGGGCTATTGGCAGGCCGACAGCCGGGAGAAGGTGGCGCAGGAGGTTCAGCAGGTGCGGCAGGAGCGGGGGATCCGGGAGGAAGCGGTTTGGATCGTCCGTTACTATCCGGAAACCGACCCGGTGGGGATCATTGAATTCCTGCTCAAGCCCACGGAGGAAGAAATTCAGGTGTATCAAGCAGAGCAGGTGTCTGCGGCGCAGTCGGAGGCATCTTCAACAGAACAGGCGCCGTGATAGGCTCTTTGAAAGACATCGAAAAAACTATTGAAAAAAATGTAAAAAATGCTTGACAGAACGGGGAGGTCTTGCTATAATACTTCTTGTTCCGCGGGCTTAGCTCATCTGGTAGAGCGCCACCTTGCCAAGGTGGAGGTAGCGAGTTCGAGCCTCGTAGCCCGCTCCAGAGTAAATCAGGACATCCGATTTGGATGCCCTGATTTTTTTCGTTAGACGGAAAGAACTCGATACCGACACCCATGCGCGAAGCGCATTTTAATCAGAGGTGAGGCAGGGTTCCTGCGAATTGCGGAACGCAATTCGTGGGATGCCGGGAAGCGAGTTCGAGCCTCGTAGCCCGCTAGCGGCGGTTCGTGTTGAAAAACGAAAGGAAACCCGCAAAGGTGTCCTCAGCAAATACCCCCTTCCCTGCGAAGGGAGATTCTACGTTTTTGCCGGAGCAAGGCAGCGAAAAATGCGTAATACGCTGAGGACCCCCGGCAGAGCCGGAGGTCCTCATGATATAGGCTGGAAGATTTAGTCAACGGCGATGACGGCACCGTCAAAGTTTTCGGCGATGTAGTTCTTCACGGCGTCGGAGTGCAGGGCCTCGGCCAGAGCCTGGATGGCGGCGTTGTTCTCGTTGCCCTCCTTGCAGACCAGCACGTTCACATAGGGGGAGTCGGAGGATTCCAGAGCCAGAGCGTCCTCAACGGGGTTCAGGCCAGCACCCAGCGCATAGTTGGAGTTGATAACGGCGAGATCCACCTCGCTGGCGATGCTGGGGATGGTAGCGGCTTCCACCTCGGTGAAGGTCAGGTTCTTGGGATTCTCCACGATGTCCTTGGGGGTAGAGGAGAGGTTGGAGTCGTCAGCCAGCTTGATGAGACCCTGAGCTTCCAGCAGCAGGAGGGCACGGCCTTCGTTGGTGGCATCATTGGGGACGGCCACGGATGCGCCGTCAGGCAGGTTGTCCAGAGAGTCGGACTTGCCGGCGTAGATGCCCATGGGCTCGATGTGGACGCCGGTGACGCTCACCAGATGGGTGCCGCGGGTGGTGTTGAAGTCATCCAGATAGGGGACGTGCTGGAAGTAGTTGGCGTCCTCATCACCGTCCTCCACGGCGGTATTGGGCACCACATAGTCGCTGTACTCGTGGATCTGCAGGTCGATGCCCTGCTCGGCCAGAATGGGTACGCACTGCTTCAGGATCTCGGCGTGGGGGGTGGGAGAGGCGGCTACGTTCAGAGTGACGGTCTCCTGGGGCTCGGCGGGCTGCTCGGTCTGCGCGTCATCGGTGGTGTCAGCCTTGGCAGAGTCATCGGACTTGCTGCCGCAGGCGGTGAGGGACAGGGCCAGCGTCAGGGCCAGCAGAGTGGCAAAAATCTTGTTTTTCATGTTCTTTTCCTCCAATGAATATCAGAATTGATGAATTTTATATTTCAAGCGCTTGCCGGAATACCCTTGTGCACATAGGGGGACAGGCGATGAAAACAACAAATGAAATGCGGGGGACTTACTTGGTGTGGGCCAGACGGGAGAGCAGGTCGAAGGCGGTGAGTTTACCTGCACCGGTATCCAGCCGTTTGTCGATCTTCTTGGACAGCCAGCCGAACAGGGACTGAACAATCTGCACCATGATGATCAGGATGACCACCGTTACCCACATCACCGAGGTGATGAACCGCTGGTGACCGTACCGCACGGCGATATCGCCCAGACCGCCGGCGCCTACGGTACCGGCAATGGCGGTGTAGCCCAAAATAGTTACGATGGAAATGGCGCCGCCTAATACCAGAGAGGGCTTGGCCTCCGGCAGATAGACCTTTCGGATGATCTGGCAGGTGGACGCGCCCATGGACTGAGCGGCCTCCACCACGCCGGCGTCTACCTCTGCCAGAGAGGTTTCCACCATGCGGGCAATGAAGGGGGCGGCGGAGACCACCAGGGGCACGATGGCACCCTTGACGCCGATTTTGGTGCCCGCTACCAGCTTGGTGAAAGGCATGATGGCCACCATCAGGATGATAAAGGGCACGGAGCGGCCGATGTTGACGATACAGCCTAAGATCTGATTCACGGTTTTGCTAGGGCGGATGCCGTGGGGCTGGGTAACGGTGAGGGCAACGCCCAGAGGCAATCCCAGCAGATAGGCGAACAGGGTGGAGATCAGCACCATCACCAGCGTATCCCGGGTGCCGGTGAGCAGGATGCCGCCGTATTCTGACCAGAATTCAGAAATGACCTCAAGCATGATACTCCACCTCCTCCGCGGTGATATTGGGTTGGGAACGGATATAGCTCAGGGCCTTGGCGGCCTCGTTTGGATCGTCCGGCAAAAGCAGGAGCATGGTGCCGAAGGCCTTGCCGTCGATGGTGCGTGTGTCGGCACCTAAAATCGTGACCTTCACGCCGCAGTCAATAGCAAGGGAGGCGATGAGGGGATCGTAGACCGTGCCGCCGTTGAAGGAGACCCGGACGGCACGGGTGCCTGCGGGGTACTGCTTTGCGCTGACGCCGCCGGGATACACCAGACGGCGGGCCGCGTCGGTGGCGGGATGGGCGAAGATGTCCTCCACCCGGCCTTCCTCGGCCACTTCGCCGCCGTCCAAAATGGCAACGCGGGTGCAGATCTCCTCGATAACGCTCATCTGGTGGGTGATGATGACCACCGTGACCCCCAGTTTTTGGTTCAGCTCCTTCAAAAGCGCGAGGATGGAATTGGTGGTGGTGGGGTCCAGAGCGGAGGTGGCCTCATCGCAGAGAAGCACCTTCGGGTCCGTAGCCAGCGCCCGGGCGATGGCCACCCGCTGCTTCTGGCCGCCCGAGAGCTGGGCGGGATAGGCACTTGCCTTTTCCTTCAGACCCACCAGGTCCAGCAGTTCCAGAGCCTTTTTCTCAGCCTGGGCCTTGGGTACACCGGAAAGCTCCATGGGGAAGCAGACATTTTTCAGACAGGTACGCTGCATCAGCAGGTTGAAGCCCTGGAAGATCATGCTGATCTTTTTCCGGGCCTGCCGCAGCTCTTGGGGGGAGACGGTACGCATACAGGACTTGCCATCCGCCTGCTTTTCCATCCACGTCAGCTTCTGACCGTTGACGGTGATGCTGCCGCTGGTAGGCCGCTCTAAAAGGTTGATGCAGCGGACCAGCGTGGACTTTCCCGCACCGGAGAAGCCGATGATGCCGAAGATCTCACCGTCTCCGATTTCAAGGGAGACGTCCTTAACGGCGTGGACCCCATCGCCGGTATCTCCAAAGGTCTTGCTGATATGTTCCAGCTTGATCATAATATCCTTCTTTCGTTGCTGCGAAAATAAAGAGGGCGGAAAGCGTCGCCGCTTTCCGCCCTTCTGAACAGCATAACTGTTACACACAGGAGAGGTTTTTCGCGGAGGCGCACAAAGGCTTGGGCATGGTCATCATCCCCATGTCCATCATGCACATCATCATACCAAAGCGAGTTACGATCATGTTGGTGCGTCTCCTTTCTGTCACCGGTGTTCCGGTTCCGTTTTCGATGGGCATAGCGTAGCACTGTTGTCCGCCCCTGTCAACGGGGAAAATTATTTTTGGAAAAACCGCAGAAAATCGGCAGGGTCAGCAAAAACTGTTTTGTGCAAATATCAGCTATACTTTGAACCGGCATAGTAAATATGAGACAACAGAGCGAGAACAGACCGGGACGCTGTCAGCAGTCCCGGCCTGTTTTTGATTAAGACAAAATGGCATTTGCACTCCGGACCGGCCCCATCCGGTCCGGAGTGCAGCGGAGACCTGCGGATCTCCGGCGGGGAAAAAGGAAAGATAGGAAAGATAAAGATAGGAAGATAAGGTTTCAGGAAAGATTAGGAAATAAGGAAAGATATAAAAATAGAGGTGTGTTGAAGGGGCTTATTCTGCCAGCAGCTTGCCCATGGCGCGGCAGGCTTCCAGTGTATCGCCGTCAGGGGTTTCCTGACAGATGACGCTCTCGCAGACCAAGTTGATTCCGGCGTCATCACAGTCCTTTTCCCAGGACCGCATCCATTCGCCGTCGCCCCAGCCGTAGGAGCCGAACAGCGCCACCTTCTTGCCGCTTAAGTGGCTCTTGCAGGCGGAGAACATAGGCTCAAACTCCATTTCCTCCAGCACCTCAGAGCCCATAGCGGGGCATCCGAAGGCCACGGCATCCACGCCGCTGAAGGTGGAAGCGTCCACCTGTGCGGCCTCTAACAAAACGGCGTCGGCTCCGGCACTCTTCATGCCCTCCAGAACGGCCTCCGCCATCTGCTTGGTGTTGCCGGTGCCGCTCCAATAAATCACTGCGGTTTTCTTCATCGTAAAAATCTCCTTTCTTGCGGGATCGGTCATTGACCGTTGGTATATCAGACTGCGACGGCCAACTGGTCAATGCCGGAACCGGCACGCCAGAGGGCGCAGTAGATATCGGTGCATTTGCGGAACTTCTCAAACAGCCGCCGGGCCAGCGCCTCGTCACCGTAAACCTTCCAGAGACCGGCGCACTTGTAATTGACGGCGTGATTTTCGATGAAGCCCCGCACATCCTGAGGCGGATAGCTGAGAAACAGCCCTACCTCGTGGGGAAATTCGCCCCCGGAGCGGAAGCGCTTGGCCAGATAGGCCACGCACTGCTCACTGCTTTTGCCGGAATACCCGGCATCTGCCAGCAGTGCTTCCGCCAACTGGTCCTTCAGGTCCACCCGCAGCTCAGCGGGACGGTAGAGGTACAGCAGCGCGGTGTGGTCCTGATAGCGCAGAGGCAGCAGCCGCAGGCCCTTTGGGACCAGAATTCGATTCAACTCCCTGATCTCCGCCGTCAGCTCTGCCAGAGAGGTGAACGGCGCGGGGAAGATGGTGCCGGTTTTGATCCCGGCCAGAGTCGGTGCGCATTGCCGCACCAGATTTTCCTCAGACATACCGTGACCTCCTTGCTTGCTCGGACTGCTAACGGCGGTTCTCACGGCACAAGCGGCACGCCGGTGTGAGAAGCGTCCGCCTGTGCGGTGATGATTGCGGTTAGATAACCTTAACTGCTGGGGGGAGAAAAAGTGAAGCTTGACCCCTGTGACTGTATCTTATCAAAAGCTTGGAGCCGTATCCGCTCCAAAACGTCGGGTACGGCTCCAAAACAGTGAATGTGGCAAAATAATCCTGAACAGAAGAAGCGGAAGTCCATGTCAGACTTCCGCTCCTGTATGATTATGGTCAAATCCGCCTTTCCGCGTCAGCATCCGAGAGGGAAACCGGTTTTTCGCCCAATCGGGGCGCGCAGCTGTCATATTCCGCACCGGCCCGGTACTCCCGGGGAGAAACGCCGATCACATCCCGGAAGGCCCTGGCAAATTTGCTGGCATTGTCATAGCCGAACTGACAGGCGATGTCCAGCACCGTCCGGTCGGTTTCCCGTAGTAGCGCTGCCGCGCCGTGCATCCGCTGCGAGCGGGCGTAGGCTGCCGGAGACATGCCGTAGACCCTGGCGAAGCTGCTCTTGATCTGCGCCTCGGAGACGTTGAACTGCTGGGATAAGGTTTTGAGGGTCAAGGTCCGGTCTGGTTCCGCCAACAGGCAGGTCTTGACCTGCTCCGCCAGAGTGACCTGCGCGCTGGTGCAGCCGTGAGGGGTCTGCCCGTCCTCCGGGGACAGGGTGCTGAGAAACAGGAGGAGCTCCAGAAGCTTTACCTTTAAATATCCCTTGCGGATGTCCTCCGGGACGGCGTACAGCTCAGAAAATACGTGCTTTACCCGCCGGGAGGACCGGGCAGTGAAAACCGTCCCGCCGGGGCACAGCTTTTCCATCAGGGTGGCCGGCCGCACCTCCACATCGCTGAGAATACAGGAAAGGCACTCCGGCGCGGCAGCGGGATCAATGGTGACGGTGATCCCGTGGTAATGGCCGGTGGGGAAGCGGCTGTCCGGAGGCAGGGAAGAGGTGCGGGCTACCGCCAGATCTCCCGGAGACAGATAGAAATAGCGGCCGTTTTGCCGGTATTCCACCCGCCCCTCCAGACAGTGATGGATCTCCAGCCGTTCCCCGGAACCATCCCGTAGTTCCCGGCAGGCACGGGCATGAACATCCCGGTAGTCCAGTTCCATACCGGGGAATACCCGATACCGGGTCACAGCGGCTTCACCGCCGGAGGCGTCCGGATAGAGGCGCAGAGGATCGGTCTCGCAGTGGTTGGGGGATGCGCAGGCGGGTGCGAAAGCAGAAGCGGAAAAACGCATAGAATACTCCTTTACAGAAGTTAGATAGATCTAACCGATAATAGCATACGAACAGCAGAAGCGCAAGCGGTCTGTTGAAAAATGTGTTTTCAGTTGCCTTTCAGCTATTCAGATGCTATAATGAAGCGATTGCTGTCGAACGGAAGGCGGCAAAGCAGCTTCCCAACCGGCAGAGCTGTTTTAGGGTTTACAGTGTTCTGAGGGAAGAAACACGAGGAGGAGAAATCGATCCATGAAGCAAAAACTGAGTTTTAAAGAATACATCTATGTGGCCAGTATGCTGTTCGGCATGTTCTTCGGCGCAGGAAACCTGATTTTCCCGGTTTATATGGGACAGGTGGCCGGACGGAACATGTGGGCGGCCGTTCTTGGCTTCCTGATCACCGGCGTGGGCCTGCCTCTGCTGGGCGTGGCCGCTTTGGGCATCAGCCGCAGCAACGGCCTTTTTGACCTCAGTCATAAGGTGGGCCGTCCCTATGCGTTCTTCTTTACCTGCGCTCTTTATCTGACCATCGGGCCGTTTTTCGCCATTCCCCGGTGCGCAACGACTTCCTTCACCGTGGGTCTGGAGCAGATCCTGCCCCACGATGACAAAAGCTGGCTCTACCTGCTGCTGTTCTCTCTGCTGTTTTTCGCTGTGACGTTGGTCCTTTCTCTGCGGCCGGGCAAGATCCTTACTTATGTAGGCAAGGTCCTGACGCCATGCTTCTTGGTGTTCCTGGCGATCATGGTGTTCGTGACGATCCTGCATCCCACCACCAGCATCGGCGCGGTGGAGCCTCAGGGTGCTTATGCCGCACAGCCCTTCTTCACCGGCTTTCTGGAGGGCTATAACACCATGGACGCCCTGGCAAGCCTTGCCTTCGGCATCGTGGTGGTGCAGGTGATTCAGGGGTTGGGTGTGGAAAAGGCGGAATCCGTGGCCATGACCACCGTCCGCTCCGGTATTCTTAGCTGCCTGCTGATGGGCGTGATCTATCTGCTGGTGACGCTGATGGGCGTCTGGAGCCGGGGCGCGCTGGAAGCCGCTCCCAACGGCGGCACGGCGCTGGCACAGATCGCCCAGCACTATCTGGGCAAGGCGGGCTTGTTGGTGCTGGCTGCCACCGTGACGCTGGCCTGCCTGAAAACGGCGGTGGGCCTTATCACCAGCTGCGCGGAGACCTTCGTGGGGATGTTCCCCAAGGGCCTGTCCTATCGGAATTGGGTGTTCGTGTTCACGGGCATTTCCTTCCTGCTGGCCAACGTGGGCCTGACCGCCATCATCACCTACGCTGTGCCGGTGCTGATGTTCCTGTATCCCCTGGCCATCACCTTGATCCTGCTGGCGCTGCTGGGCCACTTCTTTGACCATGACCGGGCTGTGTACGCCTGGGTCACCGGCCTGACTCTGGTGGCGGCTTTCTACGATCTGCTGCGGACGCTGCCGGATCATCTCCGTGCGGTGCTCCATGTGAATGGCTTGGTCGACACTGTGGGCAAGGCGCTGCCCTTTGCCACCATCGGCCTGGGCTGGATCTGCCCCGCGATCCTGGGGCTGGTTATTGGCCTGATTTTCCGGGCCGTCCGTCCGAAGAAGGCATAACATTATAAAATGTAAAAGGAACAGACCTTTGTGGGTCTGTTCCTTTTTGCCATAAAATTTGATTCCCGGCACATACTACCTCCAGAAACGGAGGGATCGCATGGAAAAAATCTCGAATGATTACCGGGAAAACGTCCGGGTGCTGGACGGCCTTTTAGGCGTGGGCCGCAGCTGCGACATGGTGAGCCGGGATTACCTGATCGGCGGACGGCGGGCCCGGCTGTGGGTGGTGGACGGCTTTGGCAGCGACAGCATCCTTGAGCGGATGGGGGCCTTCTGGCTGACACTGAAGCCGGAAAACGTGGTGGGCCTCACCGAAATGCAGGATTTTCTGGATCGGTATATTACCTTTTCAGAATCCAACGTCACCTTTGACATATCTGACGCCGTGACCTCCGTATTTTTGGGAAAATCCCTGCTGGCGGTGGAGGGACTGGCGGGGGTGGCGCTGATGGACGCCAAGGGCTACCCCAGCCGGAGCGTACACGAGCCGCCGGACGGCAAGGTGCTCCGGGGCAGCCACGACGGCTTTGTAGAGGCAGTGGTGCCCAATATGGCGCTGCTGCGCCGCCGCATCCGGGACCCGCACCTCACTATGGAGGGGCACAAGGTTGGTTCCCGCACCCATAATGACGCGGTCCTCTGCTATCTGGATGACAGGGTGGATCAGGACCTGCTGCGGAAGCTCCGGGGCAAGCTGCTGGGACTGGATGTCCGCTCCCTCTCCATGGCCCAGGAAAGTCTGGCAGAGGCCATTCGGCCTAAACAATGGTACAATCCGTTTCCGAAAGTGCGCTATACAGAGCGGCCCGACGCGGCGGCGGCCAGCATCATGGAGGGGAGCATCGTCCTGATGGTGGACAATTCCCCCTCTGTGATGATTTTGCCCACCGGCTTTTTCGATTTCACACAGGAATCCAACGACTATTACTTCCCGCCGCTGGTTGGCACCTATCTCCGGGTCCTGCGGGTAACGGTATTTCTCCTTTCTTTATTTATTACCCCGGCGTGGTATCTCATGGTCAGCGAACCGAACCGTTTGCCGGGGTGGCTGAACTTCCTGTCTTCCCCGGAGCCGGTGTCCTTGAGCCTGCTGAGTCAGCTTCTGGTGGTGGAATTTCTCATCGACGTATTAAAGCTGGCATCCCTGAACACACCGGACAGCCTTTCCAATTCCTTTTCCATGCTGGGAGCCTTGGTTCTGGGGGATTTTGCCGTGCAGGCCGGATGGCTGGGGCCGGAGGTGCTGGTGTATATGGCCTTCGTGTCCGTGGCGGGGTTCGCCCAGCCCAGCTACGAGCTGGGCTACGCCTTCAAGCTGCTGCGGGTGGCACTGCTGTTGGTGACGGCGGTCTTTGACGTCTGGGGGTTTTGCCTGGGCGTGGTGGGGATCTTCGTCCTGCTGTGCACCACAAAGCCTTTAGTTGGGAAAGGGTATCTCTATCCACTGGTTCCCTTCAACGGCAAGGCGCTGCTGCGGCTGCTGGTCCGGGAACCTATCAGCCGGGACAATACCTGAGAGCCTGTCAATAGAGCAGTGAGCTTTCCGCAGCGGGCAGAAAGAGCTTTTTCAATATGTTAAGCAGCCGTTTTCTCAATGAAGGCGGCTGTTTCTTCATTTGCGGGAGTGGGGTATAGGCCTGCGGGCTTGGAAACGCCCTTGTCGAAACATGTTGATTGGAATTTTTTACAATTGCCGCAATCGATTACGTCGAAAATTCTATGAAAATACCAAGAAGTCCATGAGTTTTTTCCTATATCAGCGAAGTTTTTTCTATCGCTTTTTCAAAAGGGAGCCGATACAATAGCATCATAACGGCAAGGCGGCCTGACCGCCTTGAACGGATGATCAATGATCTTGAGGAGGAACTAAGATGAAAAAGACACTTGCAATTCTCCTGTCTGCTGTCATGATGCTGGGCCTGTTGGCCGGCTGCGGCAGCAAGACCACGGAGCAGCCCTCTACCTCTGGCACTGAGAACACGGAGACCGCCGCGCTGAACGTGGGCGTGTTCTACTATGACTACTCTGACGTGTACATCTCCAGCGTCCGCAGCTCTATGGATGAGCAGCTCAAGGCTATGGGCGTGAACTACACCAACTATGACGGTGCTGGCAACCAGGCCCAGCAGACCGACCAGATCAACACCGCCATCTCCAACGGCGCTAACCTGCTGATCGTCAACATCGTTGAGACTTCCTCTCCCGATGCCGCTCAGAACGCTGTTGAGGCCGCTAAGACCGCCGGTATCCCCATCATCTTCTTCAACCGCGAGGTTTCTGACGATGTTGTGAACAGCTATGAGAAGTGCGCCTTCGTCGGCACCAACGCTCCCGAGGCCGGCCACATGCAGGGCCAGATGGTCGGCGAGTATCTGCTGGAGAACTATGACACCGTGGACCTGAACGGCGACGGCGTCATCTCCTACGTGATGTTCAAGGGCCAGGAAGGCAACGCTGAGGCTGAGGCCCGTACTCAGTTCGGCGTGGAGGACGCTAACGCTGTCCTGACTGCCGCTGGCAAGCCCGAGCTGGCTTACTACAACGCTTCCGCTACCGATAAGTACCTGGTTGACCAGGGCGGCAAGTGGTCTGCTCAGGCTGCTAACGACTACATGGCCACCATCCTCCCCGAGTATTCCGAGGCTAACGGCAACATGGTCGAGCTGATCATCTGCAACAATGACGGCATGGCCGAGGGCGCTGTCTCTGCTCTGCAGGGCGCTGGCTACAACACTGGTGACGGCAAGACCATCCCCGTGTTCGGTGTTGACGCTACCGATTCTGCCAAGCAGCTCATCAACGAGGGCAAGATGACCGGCACCATCAAGCAGGATGCCGAGGGCATGGCTTCCACCATTCTGAACCTGGTCAGCAGCGTTCAGGGCGGCGGCGAGCTGATGGACAACACTTCCTCCTTCAACGTGGACGAGGGCGTTGCCAAGATCCGTGTGCCTTACGCTACCTACACCGGCGAATAAGCCAGACCATCGCTTCTCTCGCCCCATTAAACAGTAAGGATAAGCGGGGCTGTCGGTTCGACAGCCCCGCTTTACAATTCAAGCGGTTCCGGTTCGGGCCGCTTTTCAACCCGCAGTGGAACGAACCCCGAGACGGACGGAACGTGCCGTAAGGGGTCTGCCGCGGGAATCACGCAGATAGGAGGTAAACGCAATATGGAGCAGCCGGCATTGCTGGAAATGCGGAATATCACAAAGGAATTCCCTGGTGTCAAGGCGCTGGATGGCGTTTCCCTTACCGTCCGGCCCGGCACCGTCCACGCCCTGATGGGTGAGAACGGCGCAGGAAAGTCCACCCTGATGAAATGTCTGTTCGGCATTTATGCCAAGAATGCAGGTACCATCGTTCTGGACGGTAAGGAAGTTGATTTCAAAAGTTCAAAAGAGGCGCTGGAAAACGGCGTGGCCATGGTCCATCAGGAACTGAACCAGGCCCTGACCCGCAGCGTCATGGATAACCTGTGGCTGGGCCGCTATCCCAAGGTGGCGGGTCTCATGGTCAGCGAGTCTGTCATGCGCAAGCGCACCCGGGAGATCTTTGAGGAGCTGGATGTCCATGTGGACCCCAAGGCCATCATGTCCACCCTGCCCGTTTCCCAGCGGCAGATGGTGGAGATCGCCAAGGCGGTCAGCTACAACGCGAAGATCATCGTATTCGATGAACCTACCTCCTCTCTGACGGAGGCGGAGGTCGAGCACCTGTTCCGCATCATCAATATGCTGAAGGAGCGGGGCTGCGGCATCATTTACATCAGCCACAAGATGGACGAGATCCTCCGCATCAGTGACGAGGTCACCATCATGCGTGACGGTCAGTGGGTGGCAACGCGCCACGCCAAGGACCTGACCATGGAGGAGATCATCAAGCTGATGGTGGGCCGCGAGCTGACCAACCGTTTCCCGCCCAAGGACAATAAGCCCGGCGAGGTGATCCTGGAAGTGGAGCATCTGGCGGGCAAATACACCCGCCTGAAGGACGCCAGCTTCCAGCTGCGCAAGGGTGAGGTGCTGGGTATCGCCGGACTGGACGGCTCCGGACGCACGGAGGTGCTGGAGAATCTGTTCGGCGCCATGACCAAGGAGAGCGGCACCATCCGCCTCCACGGTAAGGAGATCAAGAACAAGACCCCCCGGGAAGCCATTAAAAACGGCTTCGCCCTGCTGACGGAGGAACGCCGGGCCACGGGTATCTTCGGGATCCGTGACATCAAGGAAAACACCGTCATTTCTAACCTGAAAAGCTATCTGGCAGGCGGTTTCTGCCTCAGCGAAAAGAAAATGAAAGAAGATACCGACTGGGCGATCCAGGCCATGCACATCAAAACGCCCAGTCAATCCACACAGATCCGCTCCCTCTCCGGCGGAAACCAGCAGAAGGTCATTATCGGCCGCTGGCTTCTGACTAAGCCTGAGGTCCTGCTGCTGGACGAGCCGACCCGCGGTATCGACGTGGGCGCGAAATACGAGATCTACCAGCTGATCCTCGACCTTGCCAAGGAGGGGAAGGGTGTCATCATGGTGTCCTCCGAAATGCCGGAGCTGTTGGGCATTTGTGACCGTATTCTGGTCATGTCCGGCGGTGTTCTGGCCGGCGAGGTGGATGCCCGGAACACCAGCCAGGAGGAGATCCTGACGCTGGCAGCCAAATATGTGTAAGGAGGAGCGCACTGTGAATCAAGAAACGAACGTACAGGAAAAGGAAGCCCGTGTCCGGCAGCCGTGGACGGCCCAGCGGGTGGGAGATATCCTTTTAAATAACGCATTGCTCATCATCATGGCCATTGCGGTCGTTTACATCGCCATCAAGAACCCCAACTTCATCAAACCCGCATCACTCATCAACATCCTCTCCCAGACGGCGGCCTATCTGCCTGCCGCATTGGGCATCGGCGGCTGTATCGTGCTGACCGGTACCGACCTGTCCGCAGGCCGTGCCGTGGGCATCACCGCCTGTATCTCTGCATCTCTGCTGCAGAACGCCGCTAACATGGCCAACAAGATGTGGCCGCAGATCGGCACACTGCCTATCTTCGTGGTCATCATTCTGGCCATGCTCATCGGCGCGGCGATTGGCTGTTTCAACGGCTTTTTCGTGGCGAAATTCAAGCTGCATCCCTTCATCGTGACGCTGGGCACCCAGCTGATCCTCTACACCGTGCTGCTTTTGTATGTCCAGCAGGGCAACAACAAGGGCATGGCTATCTCCAACCTTGACCCGTCCTACACCGGCTTTGTCAAGGGCAGCCTGTTCAGCATCGGCGGCACCCCCATCCCCAACTATGTGCTGTTCGCCATTGTGCTGACGGCGGTCATGTGGTTCGTGTGGAACAAGACCACCTTCGGCAAGAATATGTTCGCTCTCGGCTCCAACGAGGAGGCCGCCAGAGTTTCCGGCGTCAATGTGTTCGGCGTGACGGTGGGCGTTTTCGCCCTGGCCGGCGCTATGTATGGTTTTACCGGCTTCATCGAGGGCGCACGTATCGGCTCCAACACGGCCAACACCGGCCTGAACTATGAGTTGGACGCAATCGCGGCCTGCGTCATCGGCGGCGTGTCCTTCGTGGGCGGCATCGGTAAGATCAGAGGTATCGTTATCGGCGTTGTCATGCTGCGGCTGATCTTCGTGGGTCTGACCATGGTGGGTGTGCCGCAGGATCTGCAATACCTCATCAAGGGCGCTATCATCCTGTTTGCCTGCGCACTGGATATGCGGAAATACCTTGTGAAAAAATGATCTGCGACAAAGATGGCCCGCCTTTGCGAGCCATCTTTGCTTTATCTGGAACTTTTTGCGGCGAAACGGCGGCAAAAACCGCCGTTCTTCCTGCAATCCAGCCAATTCACGTTCGGACTACCCCTTGAACTCGAAAAACATGGACATACCGTTTCGCTTCGCTTCACTTCGTGGTATAATAGCCGCAAAAGAGGCTGCTATCGGATCGCTGCTTTTCCATCCGGCAAAGCCGGAGGACCGGGCGGCGGAGGTGCCGTAGACAAGAAAGAAGGTCGGAGCCATGGAACTGTACCGGGTGCTGTTGGTAGATGACGAGGAGGATATCCGTGAGGGTATCAGCCGGAAAATGGACTGGCTGGGGCTGGGATTCTCTCTGGTGGGGGAGGCCGCCAACGGTCAGGACGCTTTGGAACTGGCGGAGAGTCTGCGGCCTGACGTGATCCTGACGGACATCAAGATGCCGTTTATGGACGGACTGGAGCTGTGCCGCATTTTGACAGACCGGCTCCCGGCGGCCCGGTTCGTGGTCTTTTCCGGTTTTGATGCGTTCGAGTACGCCAAGCAGGCCATCCAGATGAACGTGGTGGAGTACATCCTGAAGCCCATCAACGCCGATGAGCTGTCCGCCGTGCTGCGGCGGCTGAAGGACCAGCTGGACCGGGAGCGGGCGGAACGGCGGAACGTGGAGCTTCTCCGCAGCCGCTATACGGAAAACCTGCCTGTTTTGCGGGAGTTGTTCTACGCCAATCTGCTGGACGGGCACATCGAGCCGGGAACGGAGCGGGAGCGGGCGGCGCGTCTGGACATCGACCTTCAGGGCGAGGAATGGGCGGTGGGCCTTGCCTACATCGGCAGCGACCGGAGAGACGCCCTGTCCACATTGTCCGTCCAAAAGCTGCTGGAGGAATCCCTGACGGCGGATCGGTGCCGCCTCACCCTGTATAACGACTGGGTAGCGGTGATCGTCAGCCTGACGGAATCGTTTACCATCTATGACCTGATCCGCGTGCTGGACCGGGTCTGTACATTGGCGGCATCCTATCTGGGCCTGACGCTGACGGTGGGCGTGGGCGCCCCCTGCAAAGAGCTTTCCGGGATGGCGCGGTCCGCAGCTGAAGCGAGAACGGCGCTGGAATACCGCTCCATGGTGGGCCGGGGACAGGTCATCTACATCGGAGACCTGGAGCCGGACGGCGGTCAGGTGCTTACCTTCGAGGAAGCGGACGAGCGCACATTGACTGCGGCGGTGAGGCTGGGCAGCGAACAGGAAGTCCGGGACGCGGCGGCGGCTCTGGCGGGCAAGATCCGGGAGGCGAACCCCTCCGCCGGACAGTACAACCTGTTCCTTATGGAACTGGTGACGCACCTGATGAAAATGACCCGGCGCTCCGGCGTGGGCGTGGAGGAGGTTTTCGGCACGGGCTTTTCCTTACCCATTCAGGACTCCGCGCTGCCCAGTCTGGAGGAACTGGAGGGCTGGTGCGCGGAGCGTTATCTGCGGCTGCGGACGCTGATCCGCCGCCGCCAGACGGATTCGGCGGGACAGACGGTGGAAACGGCCAAGGAGTATATCCGGCAGCATTACGCGGAGAGCGACCTGTCGGTGGAAAAGCTGTGCGCGTATCTGCATTTAAGTTCCACCTATTTTTCCACGCTGTTCAAACGGGAAACGGGGACCAGCTTCACAGCCTATGTTACCACGGTGCGGATGGAGGCGGCTGCGGAAGCGATCCGCGGCACAGAGGAGAAAACGTATCTCATCGCCCAGCGGTGCGGCTATGAGGACCCCAACTATTTCAGCTATGTGTTCAAGAGGCATTTCGGCGTGACACCGACGAAGTACCGCAGCGAGGGTAAGTGACGGACGGAGAGAGGAGCCACCTGTGGATAAGAAACCTTCCGGCTTTAAAGCAAGGTGGAAAGCGCGGTATCACCATGCCAGTATTCAGTTGATCCTGTCCATCGCCTTTACGGCGGTGGCCGTGATTGGAATGCTGTTTCTGGGGATGGCGCTGCTGCTGCGCTTTTCCTCCTCCGCCAACGAGATGGCGGCGGAGAGCAGCCAGCGTGTGCTGGCACAGGTGAACTGGAATCTGGACAGCTATCTGCGGAACATGATGCGGGTATCCGACACGGTGTACTACCGGGTCATCAAGAGCGCGGATCTGGAGCAGAGTGACACGGCGCAGGAGCTGCGCGACGCTTTGAAGCTGCTGTACGCCAAGGACCGGGATGTACTGGTGTCTCTGGCGGTGTTTGATGGGAACGGCGAGCTGATCTCCGCCACGCCCCTGACAGAATTGAAAAACAGCGTGACGCCCAGCCGTGAGGGGTGGTTCACCGCCGCCATGGAGCGCATTGAAAACCTGCATTTTTCCACGCCCCATGTGCAGCACCTGTTTGAGGATCCCGACGCGCGGTATCATTGGGTGGTGTCCCTCAGCCGCCATGTGGAGTTGACCCGGGGCGGCGTGATCCAAAGCGGCGTGCTGCTGGTGGATATGAACTTCAGCGGCATTGAGCAGATCTGCAAGGATGTATCCTTTTTCGACGGGCAGGGTTATCTCTACCTGATCGACGGAAACGGAGAGATCATCTACCACCCCCGTCAGCAGCTTCTCTATGCGGGCTTGCAGGAGGAAAACAACCTGACGGCCGCCGGGTATTCCGACGGGACGCATACGGAGATCTTTCAGTCCCAGCGCCGGCAGGTGACGGTGAAAACGGTGGGCTACACCGGCTGGAAGCTGGTGGGCGTGGTGCCGGCGGAGACGCTGCGGGACAATTACAGTCAGCTTTTGCTGTTTGCCCTGTTTATAGTGTCCTTCTCCATCTTCCTGCTGGTATTCGTGAACCTGCGGCTTTCGGAGTGGATCACCGCACCTATGAAAAAGCTGGATCATGCGGTGAGAGAACTGGAAAAGGGCGTGGAGTCCGTTGACTTCAATGTGGACGGCCCCTATGAGGTGGAACATCTGAGCCATTCCGTGCAATCCATGATCTCCACCATGCGGCACCTGATGGAGGATGTTCTCCATCAGGAGGAGGAAAAGCGCCGCAGCGAGCTGGACGTGCTGCAATCCCAGATCAATCCGCACTTCCTGTACAACACCCTGGACAGCGTGGTGTGGATGACGGAGAACGGCCGGACACAGGAGGCTGTGGTCATGCTGACGGCGCTGGCCCGGTTTTTCCGGATCTCTCTCAGCAAGGGCAGCAACATCATTCCCATCGGGGACGAGATCGAGCATGCCCGGAACTATCTGACCATCCAGAAAATGCGCTATAAGAATAAGTTCTCTGCCGACATTTCCGTGGAGCCGGGGGTGGAGAAGCTGTATACCATCAAGCTCATCATCCAGCCGATTTTGGAAAACGCCATCTATCACGGTATGGAGTATGCCGACGGTGACGGCGAGATCCACATCCGGGCCTTCCGCGAGGGAGAAACGGTGGTCATCGAGGTGGAGGACAACGGGCCGGGTATGTCGGAGGAAATCGTGGAGCAGCTTTTGAAGCCCACCAGGGATGTGAGTGTCCCGAAGGCAAAGGGCTCCGGTATCGGCTTCCGCAATGTTCACCAGCGGATCCAGCTGACCTTTGGCAACGCTTATGGCCTGACCATCCGCAGCGAGCCGGATAACGGGACGGTGGTGCGGATCTGCCTGCCTGTCTTGGAGGAAGAGGACGCCCGGAAGTACCGGAAGGAGGGGGAGCGGTGAGCCGGAAAGTATTATTGCAGCTGGTGCTTCCCCTGATTGGATTGAGTGTGCTGTTCTGGCTGCTGGCCTTCGCTCCCGGTGATAAGCATCACCAGCCAGCCCTGCTGGAAATGTCCGTTATTCTGCGGGATGGAGACGGCAATGTTTCCGCCATGCGAAAGGGCATGGAGCAGGCGGCCAAGGATCTGAACGTGGAGCTGCGCTTCCTGACCCCGGCGGAGGACAACAGTGCCGTTGAACAGGTGCAGTTGCTGGAACATGAGGTGTCGGGAGCGGCTCCGGCCATTCTGCTGATACCGGCGGACCGGGAGGCGCTGGGCGAGGCGGTATCCGCCGCCGCAGGAAAGACGACCCTTGTGACGGTGGAGAGCGATATGACTGCGTGGGGAGCCGATGCCTCTATCAGTATGGATCATCAGGCCCTTGGCGAGGCGCTTGGGAAAGCGGCGCTGAACGGTGTGTCCTTCGGCGGCACGGTGCTGCTGCTGGACAGCCTGCTCGGGGACAACGGCGTGCGGGAGCGTATGGAAGCGGCTAAGGCACTTTTGGAAGAAAAGGGCCGGCAGGTGCGCATTTACCGGTGGACCTCTGACAGTACAGCCTTCGCCAATATTTTGCGGATCGAGCGCCCGAAGGCCGTGATCGCCTTTGAAGCAGCTGCGCTGACGGAAATGGCGGAGCTGTCACGGGGAGAGGAAGCTTTCCCACTGCTCTATGGCTGCGGCTCCACCGCCGGCATCGCCGCCGCGCTGGAAAAGGGACGTGTGACGGCCATTGCGGCGGTCAACGTGTTCTCTGCCGGGTATCTGGCAGTGGAGGCTGCGGCAAAGCTGGCCCGGCATGAAAGCTGGACGGGGGCCTCATCTGTGGGCTTTTCCATCGTCCGGCAGGAAACGATGTACAGCAGCGATAATCAGAAGCTGTTGTTCCCTGTGACCTGAGACAGGAAGGAGAGAAGACGGATGAAAAGAATCGGTTGTCTGATCGCCGCACTGTCTCTGCTGATGACGCTCTCTGCCTGCCATACAGGCGGGGAAGCTGAGCCAATGCTTCGGATCGGCGTGGCGCTGTATCAGCAGGAGGACACATTTATTGAGACCGTGACCAGAGAATTGCAGCGGGTAGCCCTGGAGAAAGAACAGGCGCAGAACTGCAAAATCAACTTATATATCACCGATGGAAAAGAGAGCCAGACCAGCCAGAATGAGCAGGTGGACCGCTTCCTGGAAAGGGGATATGACGTGATCTGCGTCAACATCGTGGATCGCACGGCGGCGGCGGTGATCGTCGACAAGGCACAGGCTGCGGGGGTGCCGGTGATCTTTTTCAACCGGGAACCGGTGGAGGAGGATCTGCGCCGCTGGAAACACGCCTACTATGTGGGCCTTCCGGCGGGAGATGCCGGAGTTTTACAGGGTGAGCTGGTACTGGACGCATGGCGGACCCAAAGAGACACGCTGGACCGTAACGGCGACGGCGTGATCCAGTATGTGATGCTGGAGGGAGAACCGGGACATCAGGATGCCCTGCTCCGGACGGAATACTGTATCTCCACCCTGGCAAACACAGGTGTCTCTGCAGAAAAGCTGGCCAGTGACGCAGCCAACTGGCAGCGGGGCCAGGCCAGCGTCAGTATGCGCCAATGGCTGCAGGAGTTTGGAGAGAACATCGAGGTAGTCTTTGCCAATAATGACGACATGGCATTGGGAGCGATCGACGCCTGCACGGAGGCCGGCCTGGACAAGCGCTCCATGCCCTTCATCGTGGGTGTGGACGCCACGCCGCCAGCGTTAGAGGCACTGCGGGAGGGAACGCTGAAGGGGACCGTTCGCAATGACGCTGTCGGATTAGCAGAGAACATGATGGAGCTGGCCGTTTCCCTATCCGTGGATGGAGAACCTTCTCAGGATCTGGAATTGACGGATGAGCGGTATGTGTGGCTGCGGTATGAGGCGGTCACAGCGGAAAGCTTAGAGGATCAGGCTGTTTCGTAAGAACAGCGGACATAGAATAGAAGCCCGCAGAGGGTTGGATGTACGAAGAAAGCAAGGAGGCGCGAGGTATGACATATACAGGGCTGGAGACCTATGTGCAGCAGGCTGCATTTCATAAAACACTCTCTCGGCTATATGGCGCGGAGGGGGCAGAAAAGGCCCATTCCCGCTGCATGGAGGTCATGGAAGAGTTTTATAAGACCTTTGACCGTCCGGCGGAGGCGCTGTTCAGCGCACCCGGCCGTACGGAGATCGGAGGAAACCACACCGATCATCAGAAGGGCTGCGTACTGGCCGCCTCTGTTGATCTGGATATTCTGGCGGCCGTGGCGCCTACGCAGAGCGGAATCATCCGGGTGCTGTCTCAGGGATATCCCATGATCGAGGTGGATCTCCGCGAGCTTGACCCGAAGGAGGAAGAGATCAATACCTCAGCGGCGCTGATCCGGGGCGTAGCGTCCTGCATGAGCGCCATTGGCTGTGATCTGCGGGAGCGGGGACTGGATGTGTACATGACCTCCACCGTCCCCAAGGGCAGCGGTTTGAGTTCTTCCGCTGCCTATGAGGTGCTGATGGGGACCATGCTCAACGAGCTTTTCTGGGAGGGGCGCTGCACGGCGGTGGAGCTGGCCCAGATCGGCCAGTACGCGGAGAATGTGTTCTTCGGAAAGCCCTGCGGTCTGATGGATCAGATGGCCTCCTCCGTGGGCGGCGTGGTATCTATTGATTTCGAGAATACGGCCCACCCGGCGGTGGAGCAGCTGGATGTGGATCTCCACGCCTACGGCTACGCCCTGTGCATTCTGGATTCCGGCGCGGGCCACGAGGATCTGACCAATGAATACAGCGCCATCACCAACGAGCTGCGGGCGGTCTGCCGCGTTTTTGACAAAGAGGTGCTGCGTGAGGTGCCGGAGGAAGCGTTCCTTGCGGAACTGCCCAAGGTCAGAGCAGCGGCAGGGGACCGGGCGGTAAACCGGGCGTTCCATGTCTACGCGGAAAACCGTCGGGCACTGGCGGAAAAAGAAGCTCTCCGTCAGGGGAATTTCGACAAGTTCCTTGCATTGGTGCGGGAGTCTGGTCGGTCCTCCGCCATGTATTTGCAGAATGTCATTCCCACCGGAAGCACGGCGGCGCAGGAACTGATGGTGACCATCGCCCTGTGCGAGCGTATTCTGGAGGGGCGGGGCGCTGTCCGTGTCCACGGCGGTGGCTTCGGTGGTACCGCCCAGGCCTTTGTGCCGCTGGATATGTTGGACACCTTCAAGAAAGCGACGGAGGCGGCGCTGGGTCAGGACTGCTGCCATGTGGTGATGATCCGTCCGGCCGGCGGCGTCAGATTGGGATAAGGAGAACAGACGCATGAGTTACCAAGCCATCAAGGACCTGGTGGGCTACGCCCTCCGCACGGGACTGATCGATGAATATGACCGCCCCTGGGCGGTGAACGAGTTGCTGAAGGCTATGGGGATGGATGCATGGGAGGAGCCGGCGGAAACGCATGAGCGCCCCTTAGAGGACATCCTGAAGGAGCTGCTGGATGACGCGGCGGCACGGGGACGGATCGAGGATGATACCACGAACCGGGATCTCTTTGACACGGAGCTGATGGGGCGGCTGACGCCCCGGCCCTCTCAGGTCATCAGCGAGTTCCGGCGGCGGTATCAGGCCGACCCGAAGGACGCCACGGACTGGTTTTACCGCTTCAGTCAGGACACGGACTACATCCGGCGCTACCGCATCGCAAGGGATGTGAAGTGGAAGGCGGCCACCCCCTACGGGGAGCTGGACATCACCATTAACCTCTCCAAGCCGGAGAAGGACCCCAAGGCCATCGCGGCGGCAAAGGCGGCACCTCAGACCAGTTATCCCAAGTGCCAGCTTTGCCGGGAAAACGAGGGCTACGCGGGACGGCTCAACCATCCCGCCCGGCAGAATCACCGGATCATCCCCATTACCATCAATCAGGAGGACTGGTTCCTCCAGTACAGCCCCTACGTCTACTATAACGAGCACTGCATCGTTCTGAACGGGCATCATACCCCTATGAAGATCGACAAAGCTACCTTCCGCAAGCTGCTGGACTTCGTTAAGCAGTTCCCCCACTACTTTGTGGGCAGCAACGCAGATCTTCCCATCGTGGGCGGCTCCATTCTGAGCCATGACCATTTCCAGGGCGGCTGCTACACCTTTGCCATGGAGAAGGCCCCCATTGAGCGGCCCATCGCCTTCCGGGGCTTTGAGGATGTGGAGGCGGGCATCGTCAAGTGGCCTATGTCCGTGATCCGGCTCCGCTGCGGAGACGATCAGCGTCTTGTGGAGCTGGCAGACCGCATCCTCACCGCATGGCGGAGCTATACGGACGAGGCGGCCTTTGTGTTCGCGGAGACCGACGGTGAGCCCCACAACACCATCACCCCCATCGCCCGGATGCGGGACG
>ERZ773145.937-NODE-937-length-26640-cov-9.589505_pt1 | contig 26640 bp, 20 predicted proteins | sample MGYA00580848_ERZ773145 | MGnify/ENA primary metagenome ERZ773145 (study PRJEB29015, sample SAMEA2737858) | human gut metagenome | biome: human gut; feature: human-associated habitat; material: faeces | place: China | collected 2012 ... | reverse complement strand
GAAGGTTTCCAAAGGGCGATCGGAAAGCCCTTTGGTCGCCTCCGCAGAGGCGAAACCCTCTGCAACAAACAATGCAATGCCATGCAGAATCAGAAATTAATAATCATTGATTTCATCATCCAGATACTCCTGGAAGGAATCCTGCGCCTTCTGCAGCGCCTTGCGCACATCCGCGCCCTCGCGGGTGATGACGCGCTGAATTACAGCGGTCAGCTCGCGATACAGCTGCTGCGCAAAGACGGGTTCTTCCGAGCGCAGCGTAATCGTGCCCTGCGTGATGGAATCGAAGAAGTCGTTATACAAGCGCATATCGACATTGCAGTATTCGTCAATAATCGCCTGCTTCGCCGCGTTGTAGTCCGCATCGTTCCACGCGCTGATGGCGGGCAGAACCGGGGCGCCGCGGTCGCGCTTGGCAGCATAGTCCGCGCGCATCCCCTCGATAATCTGGTCATTCAGGTAGGGCATCTTGCCCAGCACGGTCAGGTATGCCATCAGCGCCGTCGCCTGATCATCGGTAATGTTCGGCGCGAACATGTAGCAGGTGCCGCCCGCCAGCGCATAGCGTCCCGCGTCGCCCGCCGGGAACGGAATCAGCGCGAAGTCCTCCACCGGCAGACCCTTGTTGGAGGTCGGCTGGTCAACAGAGTCATCCGCCGCGAAGTTCATCGCCGCTTCGCCCGTGCCCAGCAGAGAATGCGCGCCCGCCCAGTCGGTCGTGGTCGCGTCGGCATTGAGGATGTTGTACTTCCAGCGCAGGTCGCGGATGTACTCCATCGCCGCCACGCACTCGTCGGATGTGAAGTTGCACACCCAGCGGCCGTCTTCATCCTGATATTCCAGCGCGTTTTCGCCCACGCAGCCGAAATTCCACGCGATATTGGTGAACAGCCAGCCGCCATACGTCTCGCTCGCCGGGAATACCAGCCCCGCCTTACCCGTCTTTTCGCGGATAATCTGACCGTATTCCGCCACTTCCTGCAAGGTCTTGGGGTAAATCGGCAGACCTTCCTCGTCCACCAGCCCCGCCTCGCGGAACAGGGCGACATTGATGTGCATACCCAGCACATAGCCGTCGCGCGGCAGACCGTAGATGCGGCCGTTCTCGTCGGACAGCATTTCGAGGTACGACGGGCTGAACTCATCCAGCACGCCCGCGCGCTCCAGCGCATCGGTCACGTCGCCGACAAGATGCTGGCTGATCAGCAGCTGCGGGTCGGTAAACGGCGGCTGGAAGATGCTCGGCGCCGTGCCGCCCTTCGCCATCGGAACGTAGCTGCTCAGGGTGTAGGAGTAGTAATCCGGCACCAGCGTCACGTTCGGGTACTGCTTCTTCATCGTCTCGCGGTAGCTCTCAAAGAGCGCCTTTTCCGCCTCCGCCGCCGTATCCGCGGGCCAGTTGCCCAGCGTAATCGTGCAGGTCAAGTCCGCATCAACGACCTCTTCCGCCATCGCCAGCGGCAGCGCGCCCAGCATCAGGCACAGCACCAGCAGCATGGAAACCAATTTCATCGACCCTCTCATGGGAAAACCTCCTTCACGAGTTCGTGGCGTATTTTCGTTAGGTTTAACGCTCAACCTTGTCTCTATTATAGTGTATCAAGCCCATTTTGTCAATCCTGTTTCGAGATTTTTTTGAAAAGAAAAGGGGCTGCTTCGGAGAAGCTGTGTCACCGAAGCAGCCAAAGGGATGTGTTATACTATTTCCAGATAAGAATGCGCCAAGATGCGCCGCGAATTTTTCATTCTGGCTAACGTGAATGAAACGCAGCGTAGCAGCGCTACGCTAAGTGGAATGAGCGGACGCCAGAATGGAAAAGGCGCAAGCAGATGGCGCAGGTGAATCTGGAAATAGTATTATTTACTTTCCTTGAAAACGACCATCAGTCCCTGTGCATTTGCCCAGTCAATCACCTGCTGATTTTCCGCGTCGCAGAGAATCACCGGATGGCAGCCGCTGAAGGCATCATCCGCCAGCGTTTGCACACTGTTCGGGATAATGACCAGCCGCAGCAGCGTACAGTCTGCAAAGGCGCGCTTTCCAATCGCAGTAACGCCCTCCGGAATATTCACCTGCTGCACCTGCCACATGCCGACAAAGGCTTCTTCCTCGATTGCCTTCAAATTCGCAGGCAGCTGCAGAATGTGATCCGACGCAATCGCATACCCATTGTCCAGCCATGTGCCGCAAATCTTGCAGACCGTGTCGCTTGTCCGCCCGTCTTCCGTCGATGTTGCAGGCCGTACCGTCTCAATGTACGGCGTATGCGGTATGTCGATGCGGCTTGTAACGGAACTGTATTCCGATTCCACATAGTTGTCCGCTGTCTGCGCAATGTAGAGCGTGTATCTCAGGTCGCAGCGAAGCGCCGAAAGGTCAAGCGTAATTTCGCGCTTGCCATCCGGGTAGAGTTCTTCACGATCCTCCACATAGAAGTGCGTTAGAGGAGCACTCGATGTGCCGCCTTCCGGCCAGAAAATCAAATCCAGCTGCGCATTTTCCGGGAAAATATGTGAATCCGAAAGCGTCAGCGTCAGCTTGTTGTCCACCAGCTGTGCAGCATCACGAATGGGCGGCAGCTGGCATTCCAGCACCAAGTCAAATTCCGTCGGTGCCAGTGTGTTAATGTACTGGCTCAGGGTCGGGGTGAAGGTCGCATGATAGACCTTTTTGCCAGTAATGGTTTGTTTCTTTTCTATATTTTCTCCCCTTTCTATGGTGAACAGCGCCACGCTTGCTTCTTCGGTATCTTCCGACAGCGTCAGCGTGCCATCCACATTCCAGTCGCACAGCACTGCCGTGTATTCCGGATCATCCAGCCGCACTTCCGCGCCATACGGATAGAGCGTCTGCGTATTCACCGTCACTTGCGCATACTCGCCCGTCAGGTCGTCACTGAGCCAGTAGCCGTTGTTTGTGCCAATGATAGTCGGCTCAAATTTGCCCTGCGCGTTCTGCCAGTCCAGCGTATCCATATGCCGCCCTGCGAAATCCAGCACATACGCATAACTCGCATCCATCAGTTCCTCAATCGGCTGAACTTCCGCATACACCAGCTTCTTGCCCTCTGTAAAGGACGCAGATGCCTTCGCCACAACCTCCGCCTCAACATTCTTGGAGTACGCCTGATAGAGGAAGGTCTGGTCGTAGTTGTCGCAGTCTTTCACTTTCGGATCATCCCCGAACGACAAGCGATACGTTTCTCGATTGAGCATGAAGTATCTCGCCTTTCCGAAATGCTCCACAAAGGCAGGATGCGTGAAATACCATTGCCCATCAATCTGAATCATATTCACGGCGTCGCCGTCAAAATACGAAACAAATACCGAGGTTTGATTCCCAATTCCCGCGCCCTCAACGATGCCCTTCGCGTTGAAGTAGATACCATTGGTAACATTTGCCGCGTTCAGCAGTGCTTTGTATGCAAATGCCCAGCCCCAGCGCGTACCTTTACGCTGGACAAGCACCATTTTGCCGCTATATGTGTGCGGCAGCATGTCTGACAGCATTGTTTCGCTGAGCATCCAATCTACCAGCGCTTCTGCTTTCTGATAGTCGGTCATGTCATCCGTAATCACCTGCGCGACAATCCCTGCCGCCATCTGTTCAGCCGTGCCGAGGTATTCTGCCGGAATCGACTCATCCAAATGCACGGGAATCTGATGCGCCAGCGCGTACTGATGCGCCGCACTGCCCGACGGCGTGTAGAATTCCACAACCGCTTCGCTGAACGCATCATCCGCAATTTCCGTAACCGATGCCGGAATTTCCAGCAGCAGCATCGCGTTTCCAAATGCATTTGCTCCGATGCGCTCCAAGCCATCCGGCAGTTTCAGCGCTGCCAAAGCAACATTGCCGTGGAATGCCTGTGTGCCAATGCTGTGCACACCCTGCGGGATGGTAAGCGTCTGTATCCGCGCGGCCTGCGCAAACATCCCCTGCGGGATTTCCGTCAGTGATTTCGGCAAATGCACGGACAGAATGGCATAATTCATCCACATCGGATTGATGCCGATTTGCTTCACGGTATCCGGGAAATACATGGACGTAACGGACGTGGAAGCAAACGCATAATCCCCGACCGTTTCCATCGAATCGCCCAGAGAGAAGGACGGAATTGCTTTGCAGACGTTGAATGCCCACTTGCCGATGTACTTCACATGCGGCAGCAAAACGCCCTTCTGCGCTGCCGACGGCGAAACGCGCTTCAGTTTCTTGCAACCATCAAATGCATAGTCTGAAATTTCCGTCAAATTCGGCGAAATATTGATTTCCTCAATGTTTTCGCAGCTCGTGAAGGCATGTTCGCCAATGGACTGAATGAGCGCACCGCCGTTAATGGTTTGAAGCGCCTTGCAGCCGCAGAACGCACTGCTCTCGATGGTCGTAACAGTGCTGGCGAGCGTTGCTTCCGTCAGCTTCGAGCATTCCAAGAACGCGTCAGCACCAATCGTTTCAACGCCGGGGGCAATGGAGACCTTCTCCAAATTCTTGCAGTAAATGAATGCGCCGCCAAGGCGCTTCACATTACCTGGAATGGTAATCGAGGTCAGCCCGCTCTCACGGAACGCGGCATCCCCTATTTCCTCCAGACTTTCCGGCAGTTCCACCGATTGGAGCTTGGACGCTCCACAGAAAGCATTCGCGCCAATTTTCTTCAAGCCATCGGGGAGCGTCAGCGAACGGAGTTCTCCATTATAATAGAATGTCCAGTCCGCGATTTCGGTCACATTTGCCGGGATGACAACTTCAGCAATCGGAACTCCTCGGAATGCTTCTTCTCCGATTGTGGTCAGCGAATCCGGAAGATTGATTTCCTTCAGCGCATAGCATTGCGCAAACGCAAGTCCATCAATACTTGTTACCCCATCCGGCAGATGAATACTCTCCAGCGACTCGCATTCTGCAAATGCATTATAGTCGATTCTCGTCACGCTGTCCGGAATTTCAATAGTTTTCAGGGACGTGCAGCCCTTAAAACCATGCACGAACGTGATGTTCTTCGGCAAAACGACCGTAGTCAGGGACGTGCATTCCGTGAAGCATCCGCCTTCCATGCGGAAAACCTGCGGCGGCAGAATTACTGTCTCCAAATTTTCGCATCTTGCAAATGCCCACTCCATCAAGTCAAAGTCCGTCGATGTGATTTCCACAGACTTCAGCTGATGGCAATCAGTAAATGCAAAACTCCCAACGTGAAGACCCGGCTGCGAAAGTTTCAGCGATGTAATGCCGGAATTGTAGAATGCATTTCGTCCAATCAACTCTAATTTTTCCGGGAAGTTGATATCCGTTAGTGCTGTGCAGTTTTCAAAAGCATAAGAATCAATGACAGTGCAACTTTCCGGAAGCGTAATACCTGTCAATCCTGTTCTACCACTGAACGCCCCCTCACCAATCTTTGTGATGCCGTCGCGAACAGTTACATGCCCTGTAATCGACGCATTCACAAATACGATGCTGTTTTCCTGTGTATCATATAAGATGCCATCTTCGGACACATAACGCACAGAGCCAAACGCAGTCGTTATCGTCTTCAAACTGCTCGGCCAACTGCCATGGATACTCTCCAGCTTAGCAGGCAAGTGTAGAGTTTCCAGTGAACGACATCCTTCCACAACGCCGTTCATCATGTGGGTTAAACCACTCGGCAAATTCACGGTGCGTAAAGAGTAGCAGGTTGCAAATGTTCCCGACATAAATGTGATGCCTTCAGGCACGGTTATTTCTGTTAAGCTATCGCAGGAGCGGAATGCGCTGTCGCCCAAGTACTTCAAGCCTTCCGGCAGTACCACATTTTCCAGTTGTGTACAATAGGCAAATGCCGCACCATCTATTGTTATCAAGCCTTCGGGGAAGTTTACCTCCTTTAATTCATTACAGAACTCAAATGCGTAGTTCCCAATTTTCTGCAAAGAATCCGGCAGTTGAACAGACGTTATCGCATGATTCTTAAACACATCGTCGGCAATGCGCACCGTGCCGTCGCGAATCACTACATCCCCCGACACATCCGGCAGGGCATAGCGCAGTGTTTGCGCAGGAATGTCGTAAAGCAGACCGTCCACTATCTCATAGTTTGGGTTTCCTTCGGCTACATACAGCGATGTCAGCGCTGAACAGTCTGTGATGAAAGAGCCTCCAAGGCTGGTTACATTGACCGGTATCGTCAGCGACGTCAAGCCAGAAGATTCAAACGCTCTCCAGCCAATCGTCGTCAGTGTGTCTGGCAATGTAATTTGCTTCAGCATGGTGCAGCTGCCAAAGGCCGATTGCCCAATTTCCACCACACTTCCAAGTGTAATCTCCTGCAAGTTTTCCTGTCCCCAGAAACCGTCATCCGAAATGATTTTCAAGCTCTGCGGCAGACTTACGCTCACAAGCGTGCGAATGTAGCCTTTCTCATAATCAAAATACGCTTTAAATGCCGAGTCCCCAATCACTTCAATCCCTTCGCTGACAACAACGTGCGTCAGAATCGGACTGCGGAGGTTTTCAATCGCATAGACCGGATAGCCGTCAATCACCGCAGGCACAACCACGTCCGGCAGCGTGCCCGTGTAGCCTGTAATATACGCTTTGTCCCCTTCAAGGCGATAGGTAAACGATGTGCTTTCACTGGCATAGCGCACCCCGTGTGCGCTCGCCCACAGCTGCGCCGCGCTGCCATCCTGCACCACAAGGCACAGGGCATCATTCACTGCTTCAAACGCATGGTCGCCAATCGTCTCCACCTGCGTGCTGATGGTGATGCTGCGCAGATTCTGGCAGTAGGCAAACGCATAGTCCGCAATGGCGGTCACGTTTTCGTCAATCACCAAATCCGCTCCTGCGCGCCGTGCCGGATAGAGCAGCAGCGTTTTGCCCGCCGCGTCCATCAGGATGCCGTCACAAACCTGCAAATACACACTTTCCGCTTCCACGCGCACTTCTTGCAGGTACTTGCAGTTTGCAAAGGCGTTTTCCGCAGTACCGACCACGGGCAGCTCGTTATGCACAGCCGGAAGCACCAGCAGCACTGCGTTTTCATCGCTGCCGCTGACAAGATAGCCATCCTGCGCGGCATTGAGCGTGTAGGAAATCTCCTGATCCGCCGCGGCAAAATTCACGCCCTGTGACGTGGCTGCTTTTTCAGCGGCAGACCCCTTCCAGCCGCGGATGGTCAGATTCTCGCAGTTCGCAAAAGCATCCGCCGCGATTTCCTCCACGTCCGGCCAGAGCAGGATGTCCGTCAGCGCCCTGCATCCCTCAAAAGCGGCACTTTCAATGCGCCGCACCGTGCGCGGCAGGGTAACTTTCGCCATGCTTTCATTGCCGCTGAATGCCCTTGCGCCAATTTCCACAATGCCGTCCGGCAGTTCGATTTGGGTCAGCGCAGTGCAGTGCTCAAACGTGCTCGCCGGGATTTTCGTCAACGCGGCGTCCCACTGAACTTCCCGCAGGGCGGCACAGTTCATCCATGCGCCGTTGCCCAGCGTCGTGACGTTCTTGGGCAGCTTCAGCGTCTGAATCCCAGTGCCAGAAAAAGCAGACGAACCAATCGTGTTCACATTTTCCGGCAGGACGATGCTTTCCAGCGTGCCAATGCCCGCAAACGCATACGCACCGATTCTGGTCAGGCTCTCCGGGAAGATGATTTCCGTCAGGGCCGTATTTTCAAACGCATTTGCTTCTATGGTTTGCAGATACTTGCTCCATGTCACCGTTTTCAGCGACGTGCAGCCGCTGAACGCCGACGCAGAAACGGTATGGAGGCGCTCCGGCATCTGGAATTCCGTCAAGGAAACGTCATTCCGGAACGCCGCTGCACTCAGGCTCGTTACGCTGTCCGGAATATGCACGCTTTCCAGTGCCGTGCAGTTCTGGAACGCCTTTGTGCCGATGTTCGACAGCGAATCATCAAACGACAGCGATTGCACCGCCGTGCAGCCTTCAAATGCCGATTCGCCAACAGACGTCACGCCCGTGAACGCATTTGGCGAAACAAGCGACGTACAGCCCTTGAAGAATCGGTCAGGAATCGCCGTCAGCGTACCTTCACCGAAATTCACCGTCTTCAAGCCCGTTGCATTTTCAAACATGCCTGCCTGATAATCGCTGAAAATCGGCGAGAAAGTCAGCGTTTCCAGATAGCGCAGGTTTTTGAGTGCGCCATCATCAATCTGTGTCAGCGTTTCCGGCATGACAAAGCTTTGCTGCGGTGCGCTGGCAGCATAAGTCAGCAGCCGCGTGGCATCTGCCGTCATCAGTGCACCTTGCTGCACCTGAAAATGCGTGTTTCCCTCTGCCAGCTGGAAAGCCGTCAGCGCCGTGCAGTCACGGAATGCATCCGCGCCAATCAGGTTCAGCGACTTCGACAGCGGCATCGAAGTCAGCGCAACACAGCCGTCAAAGGCTTCCGCACCAATCATCGTAATATCGCCATCAATCTGAATGGATTCCAGTCTTTCGCAGCCCTGAAATGTGCGGTCAGGAATGACCGTCACACCAGCCGGAATTTCCAATGATTTTATTTTATAACAATACTGGAATGCGCCTTCCCCGATGGATTCGAGCTTTTCAGGCAGACGACCATCGCCCCAAGTTCCCCCCATATTCCAGCATCCAGCGAACGCGCTTTTACCGATTTTGGTCACGTTTTTGCCGATGCACTGCTCAACACTATAATCTCTCGCAGAGCCGTAGCCCCAGCAGTTCACAAAGGCTTCGTCCGGAATTTCTGTCAGTGAATCAGGGATTTCCAAGAAGTGCATTTGTAAACATGCCGCAAATACGCCCTCGCCCATTTTCGTCAGCTTCTGCGGCATCCGAACCGCATCAAGATAGGCGCTGCCTGCAAAGGCTTCCTTGCCAAAGGTGCTTACATTGTCCGGAATGTAAAATTCCTTGCCGATGCCCGACGGCATATCATAAAACGCGCGGTCGCCGATCGTCGTAACCGGACACCCTTCAATTTCTTCTGGAATCAGCACCTTGCTTCTCAGCAGTTCCTTGTTATATCCTGTAATCGTCGCTTCCCCATTCTGAATCTCATAGGTATAGTACTCTGCCGGGTCAGCAACAAGCACATATGCATATAGATATTCATATCCATTTAAACGCAGTTGAATACGCACCATTTCATTTGCAGAAAGTGAAATACTTCCTTTTCCATCCCATTCGACGTGGATTCCTGTTGGCTCATAAGTGTAGCTTTCAAAGTGAGTTGCACCATATTCATCATCATTAGAACCACTGCCAAAAGAGCCGTGACCATCCGTATAAGCGAAATACCACAGCCATTCCTCTTTTGTCACAACGAAATCTTCTGGAACATCGTAGGTAAAGTGGATTGTTTCCCCCGGCTGGGCAAAAATGACAGTCCGATCGTTCCAATCCATTTTCGCTTCCTTTGTCTCCGCGCAAGCAACTGTCGTTGCCAGCGCAAAAAGAAGCAAGAACAGTCCGAATGTGACCTTCCAACGTTTCATGTGTAATCTCCTCCATCCGCTTTTTCCCTGTTGCAAACTGCCAGTTTTCCATATTTATTATACGCAGGTTTTCCCAGCTTGTCAACATGATTGGTAATCGTTTCTTGACAATTTCTTCTGAAAATAGCATTAGCATCTTATTGATTTGACGGTGCATGACATAGCATTCGATTTAGTTTCTGTATTTTCCCTTAATTTTCTTGATTCTTCTATTGACTTTTTCTTGAAATTGCTGTATGCTGGAAATCGAGAAAGGGGTTGATACGCATGAAATCCAAGAAACTTTTGACGATTACCCTGACCAGTCTGCTGGTTGGAAGCTGTCTGACCATACCCGCACTGGCGGACAGCGCGGACGCTCCAAGCGGCGGAAATGTCGCGACTTACGAAATTTCCGCAAACGTAAAACGCATTGATGAATATGCGTTTGCAAACAGCACGAGCCTTGTCAGCGTGAAAATTCCTGATTCTGTAACTGCCATCGGGGATTACGCCTTCTCGGGCTGCACGAGCCTGAAAGAGATTACGATTCCCAGCAGCGTGACAAAAATCGGTGTGCACGCATTCGATGGATGCACGGCGCTGGTGAAGGTGGATGGGCTGGAGAATGTAACGAATCTCAGTGACTTCACGTTCTACAACTGCACATCACTGCAAGATGTTGGAGATTTGACTTCTTTGACGAGCATTGGCGAATCTGCTTTTGCAGGCTGCAAATCACTGACGCAGCTCGGTGATATGCCCCATCTGAAAAGTATCGGCAACTCTGCTTTTGCAAACAGTTGGGACGATGGTACGGAACGGTATTATTACTGCGATTCACTGAAGCGTATTGGTGACATTTCTAATGTCGAGCAAATCGGTGATTTAGCCTTTTACTACTGCGAGTCCTTGGCAGAAATCGGAAGTTTGCAGCACGTCATTACAATCGGCGAATCGGCTTTTTTGTATTGTACTTCGCTCGAAGAAATCGGCAGCTTAGGCAATATTGAAAAGATCGGTGCAGGGGCTTTCTACAGCTGTAAATCATTGAATACGGTTAAAATCGGAGGAAATGACGTCCGCATTGGAGTGGAAGCATTTTCAGGTTGTAACTCACTTGTAAACATTGAGGGGTTAAGCAACGTAACAAGCATCGGCAGCGGTGCTTTCGAGTCCTGCGCCATGACCACCATTAGCGGTCTAACGAACATTTCTGCCATTCCGGATAGCGCATTTGCCAGCTGTACCAATCTGCAAAGCGTAGAAGGTTTAGGGAATGTGATGAGCATTGGCGCATACGCATTCTCCAGATGCTATGCGTTGGAAACACTTGATAACACCGATAATGTAACCACTATTGGTGCTTACGCTTTCAGAGATTGCGAATTGCTCACATCCATGGAGCATTTGAGCAATGTAACAAGTATTGGCAATAGTGCTTTTGTAGGCTGCACCTCCTTGGTTCGGGTTGGTGATATGCCCCATTTGGAAAGCATCGGCGACTCTGCCTTTGGGGTTTCCAGCCGTTGGATTCCGGACGAAGGCATGTCAAAAGACTATGCCTGTGCGTCACTGGAAAGCATCGGAGATCTCAGCAGCGTTACTTCCATCGGCGAAAACGCCTTCTATCAGTGCACTTCGCTGAAAACCGTCGGCAGTCTCAGCAGCGTTACTTTCATCGGCGCAAATGCGTTCAAGCAGTGTACTTCCCTGCAAAGCATCGGGGAACTCGGCAATGTTACGCGCATCGCGTATGGCGCTTTCTACGGCTGTGAATTACTGACCAGCATTAGCGGCTTGGAAAAGCTGACCGTCTTGAATCGAGAGACATTCCGCAATTGCAAATCGCTGAAAACCGTTGGTGATTTAAGCAGTGTGACAAGCATCAGCGAGAAAGTGTTTGATGGCTGCACTGCGCTAACCACAGTTGGCGATTTAAACAGCTTGAAGGCTGTTCCTAATAAGCTGTTCTACTGTCTGAAGGATCTTCTTTCAGTCGGCGATTTAAGCAGCGCTACCAGCATTGGGAAAGATGCATTCTATGGCTGCAGCAAGCTGGCGAGTATCGGGGACATGTCCAACGTCCGCACCATCGGCGAATATGCGTTTTCTAATTGCGAAGCATTGACCAGCCTTCCTGAACTGCCCCGGCTGAATAGCATCGGCAGCAGCGCATTCGCTGACTGCACCACTTTAACCAGCGTCGGGAATCTGACCAATGTCACAACGCTCGGCACTTGTGCCTTCAATAGCTGCAAAGCGCTGAAAACCATTGGCGATTTAGGCAAAGTCACATCCATCGGATATTCCACCTTTGGCTTCTGCACCGCATTAGAGAGCGTAGGCAACATGAGCAGCGTAACTTCGATTGATTCTTACGCATTTGAAGGCTGCTCTTCGCTTGTGCGTGTCGGCAACATGAGTAATGTCGAATCCATTGATTCTAACGGTTTTGTGAATTGCAGCGCCTTGGAACACGTTGATGAACTCGACAAGATTACCAGCATCGGTCAGTATGCATTTATGGGCTGTACTGCACTGAAGAGTATCGGTTCCCTGCACAACTTGGAAACTATCGGGCAAGGTGCTTTTAACGGCTGCAGTGCACTGGAGCATGTTGATGATTTGTACAGCTTGACGCGCTTGGAATCCGGAGCCTTTGCACACTGTGCATCGTTGATTAGCGTTGACTGGTCTGACAAATTAACCGCCATTGGGGATAATGCATTTTTCAACTGCACATTGCTTGTCAGCCTGGGCGATTTAAGCAGTGTTACAGCCATCGAACATTTTGCTTTTGCTGGCTGCTCCAGTTTGGAACGTCTTGAACACTTAGATAATCTGGTGAGCCTTGGCGAGGGCGTATTTGGGTACGGCAGCCATTATACAGGCTGTATCTCGCTGAAATCAATCGGCGATATGCCCAAATTGGAGTCAATGGAGCAGAAGTGTTTCGTCAGCTGTACTGCGCTGGAAACCGTCGGTGATTTAAGCAGCCTGAAAGAGATTCCTTATCGTGCGTTTGATGGCTGCACCTCTTTGGTAAGCGTCGGCGACCTGAGCAATGTAACCGCTATCAGACAATACGGGTTTTCTGGCTGCACAAAACTGGCCTCAATTCCGAATCTGGGCAGTTTGGAAAGCGTCGATCAATCTGCCTTCTCCGGATGCGAGTCGCTTGCATTGTTGGGCAATCTTCGCAAGCTAACGAGTTTTGGCTACCCGTCTTTCGATAACTGCCCGAACCTTGTCCTGGAAGTCCTGCCGGACTCCGCCGCTGAGCAGTACGCAAAGAGCTACAACATGCGGTACACCTACATTACGGAGTAATTCTCACATCACTTGGTTCTTCGCGGAATCTTGGAGGCAACCAGCAAGATTCCGTGAAGAGCCTTTTTTGCACCATTTCGTCCACATCCACATCCATGTTGATATGTGCCGTTGGATTTCGCAGAACTATAGTGCGTTTCTAAAATGAGACCGGTGCAGTTTCAAGCAGATTTTCTTGCAATTCAAGGATGAAAACCGAAGGTTTACTGGCGGTAAATCGAGAAGTGCAAGAAAAGATGCCAAAATTGCACCGGTCTCATTTTAGAAACACACGCTAAGGAGCAATCAGCTCATAGAATTTGAGCGCCTCGACAATCGCAGTTTCCTTGTCTGGCGGACAGTGTGGCTGCTTTGCCTCCTCAGACTTCGGCTTGTTGCAATTCTCACGCTCAATAATGCCACATTTCTGCTTCACCTGTGCGATATAGAGGTAGCTGACCTTCAAGCCATTATGTTCCAGAACATACGTTTTGATTTCCTCGTAGGTTGCCTTTTTCTCCGCGGCAGTCAAATCCAGCTCGTCCATCTTCACTTCAATCTCGATATGGTCCTTGCTTTGAAGTTGGACAATAAGCATACCGTCTCAACTTGCTGTTCATTAGTTCTGACAAACAATGCACCACTTTCTCCATCGTAAGTCACAGGGAACGTAAAGTGAATTGCTTTCACAAAATGACCATCCGCACGCTTTTCTCCGTAAAGCTCAATGTAGGATATCATAGCCTGTAAAAGAGCTTTCCTATCTTCCGGAGTCATGACGTCGTAATACTTGCTGAATCCTTCCAACATTTCAAAAACAGATTGCTTTGTCAATGTGGATTTCTCTGCCATGGCAATCTCATTATCAAGTTCATCCAGCCTGCTTTGGGAATCATCGATCTTCTCATACAGATCATCCATAACACGATTCAGGCTATCCACCCGTCTGTCATAATGCCTGTCACTCGTGTCCAGCTCCGCAAGTCTCTTTTCGTTCACCATAAGGTTATTATAGTATTTTGTGTATTCCGCTTTGATGGATTCTCGTTTCTTTTTCAAAATACTCAGGTCTGTTGCACAGTCAACCTTCTTGGACACCAGTTCAATAAACTCAGGGATTGAAACCATGGATGCAACAACATCACGGACTTCCTTCTCCAACTTTGTGCCGCTGTAATACTTGTTCGCAAGGGAACAGGAAATTCCATTCCGATCTCGCCCTGATATACAGCGATAGGAGATATACCGGGGATAGAATCCTTCCTTCCCATTCTTCCTTGGTCTTGGAGGTGCTGTATATCCGAATATATTCTTACCGCAGTCCGGACACCGAATCAGACCCGTCAATGGATAAACCGTAGTGCTGTCACTCCTCGTTTTCCGGTGACGGACATTCTCACCCAACCTTATTTCGGCTTTGGCAAACATTTCCGGTGTAACAATCGCCTCATGGACGCCCTCAACAAGAATGATTTTGCTCTCATCATCCTGCTTTACCACTTTTGTTTCATTATTTGTACCCTCAACCTTGACTGTGTGGCGGCGACCATAGGCTATTTTACCGGCATAAACAGGATTTTTCAAGATTGACCGCACCGTTCTTTCGGTAAAAACGGAAAACCGGGTATTTCCGCGTTGTTCCCGTTTCACACCCTCGTCATTCAGCTTTTTCGTGATATACCGGATTGTCTGTCCTTCCTCGACATAGAGGTGGAATATCTCCTTCACAATTTCCGCTTCTTCCGGACATACCACTAAGAATTTATTCTCAAGAGCGTATCCAAAGGGAGCCTGTGCACCATTCCATAGCCCGCTTCTTGCCTTTTGCTGCCTCCCGGCAAGTGTTTGCTCGTGAATATTCTCCAACTCCACTTCTGCGACCGCACCCATGATGTTGGCAATCATTTTGCCTGTTGCCGTTGACGTATCAATGCCATCTTTCACGCCCAGTAGCCCAATGCCATAGCTTGCCAATTCCTGAAGATATTTTGCCGTATCGCTTGTGTTTCTTGCAAATCTCGACAATTTGACCACAAGAATGTATTTAATATTGTCCTTCTTGCTTCGGATATCCTCCATCATCTGATTGAAAGCAGGGCGGTGTTCGGCATTCTTTCCCGATTTACCTTCGTCTGAATACTTGCCGATGATATTGATTCCGTGCATTTTGGCAAACGCCCTTATTTCTTCTTCCTGAGCATCCAGAGAAAAACCATCGACCTGAATAAGCGTTGAAACACGAGTATATATGTAGCCGTTTTCCATATGGCATCTCCTTCCATGACTGCCGACAATATGCTAAAATCATCTTCTGTGTTTTTGTCAGTAGGAATCATCTTCTTTTTCTCTATTATATAAGATGACAAGATGATTTTCAAGTCCAGAAAAGCAAAAAAAGAGGGCGGGGAGTCCTCTTTTGACTCCCCGCCCAGTTCCATTTCCTTACTTTTGTACTTCATCAGTAGTTCAGCAACCATCGTAGAACAACGAATGAAGTTTTCATCCCTCATCAGTTCATTATTCATAGGCATCCCTCAACGTTCATTCTGCAATCCTACCGTGTGCCGCCTATAAGCAGCTATGATTTCCGGCGGAATATTGTCCATTAGTGCATGAAGTTCAGAGAGTTCCTGCTCCATTTTGCCGTATTTCAGCTTGTTGGCGATTTTCTCTCTGCCAGCGTTTTGAGTTGTTTTCAGTTCTGCTTCCAACGCAGTGTTTTCATCGGAAAGCTCCCTGTAAGCTTTATCGTACTTTTTCAGCTTTGTGCGCATGGCTTCCGACGCTGGAACATATTTATCCAGCAATGCTCCCAATTCTTCCATCTTCGATTTCTTGTTAAGAAGATTGGTGTCTGCCATGAGCGTCATAATCTGTTCCTTCATTCTGCTCAGATGAACCACTTCCTTGAATACTCTCGGTGGAATATGGCTGCGTCCGGTCTTGCTGGCACTCTCACCGCGCTCCAAATCAGGATATTTCTTGACCATATGCTCCCAAAACCTGTCCTGCCACTGCGTCAGTTTCCTCTTGTTGCCGACGATTTCCTTGGCGCTGAGCCGTCCGTCCTCCGTCAGCGGGACAAAAGAAAGGTGCATATGGGGCGTTTTCTCGTCCATATGCACCACAGCGGATATAATTGTTTCTGGATTCTGGTTTTGCTTGATGAAGTCCAACGCCTCCTGAAAATAGGCTTTGATCTCGTTTTTCTTCTTTCCCTTGAAGAACTCTGGCGTTGCGGTTACAAGTGCCTCCACCACGCGCACGCTGTCCAAGCGTGTACGGCAGCCAGCGTCCTTGATCTGTCGCTCTGCTTCTGCCCGGTATTTGCGCTCCGGCGTAATCAGGTGAAAATTCAAGTGGCTGCGGCTCTTGTCAATGTCAGGGTTGCTGACGTAATTCTCTTTTGTGCGCTCATTGTGCGACTCAATATTGGAAATCTCCGGTCCTTTGTATTTAGCAAAGCGAAGAATGGCAAACTGCGGCTTGCTCATTTATCTCTCCCTCCGTTTCTGCCATATGAGGTCATACCCCAGCGCATCAGCCAGTTCCACGACCTCCTTGTAGCGGATGCTCTCCCTTTGCAGTTTGGCAGACAGGTTGGAAACACTGTCAGACCAGCCATATTCGTCATGCAGCAGGTCAACAACCTCTTGCATGGTAAATCCGGTGCGGACGATCTGCGCCTTGATTTCGTTGCGTACATTCATATTCAAATTCCCTCCAAAATTCAGATCATGAAACAGCGAAGCAGGTACGCCTTCCGACGTATCCGCTTCGCTGTATCGTAAAAATTTCTGTTGTCATCAAATCCGTTCAGAATTGCTGGTGTGATGTCCTGTCCACAGGTGGCAGCTACCGTTTTTCCTATTCCGCATGATTTAGTTTCAAACCGTGTGTTTTCAAATGCTTCCGTGCATCTGCTTTCCTGTTCCGAGAAGCGCAGTTTCGTAAAACCATTTCTGCCATCGGTCAAATCATTTGCGGATTTCACTTGTCTTGATTCACGCCCCCCAATATAGGCTCTGCCGGTCAGCATTCTTCTATATAGCGGTATTTGGGGCAAAACGCTGCGTACATACGTACACGGCGCGGCGGGCAAAATCAATCCCGCCATCCTTCCGGTACGTACGTACGCTCTGAAACATCGGAAAACCCGTTTATATTGGGTCTGGCAACCGCTTCTATTCCGAAGAAGCCCCATACCCGCCGACCGGTGGCGTTGGTGATCTTGTTGCAATATTCCAGATTGTACTTGCTTTGGTTCGCAATCACACTGTCGCTGAAGCTGCGGCGTTTCAGCGGCGTTAGGTTGTTTTCCTCACACCACATCCGGTAAATCTCGTACAAATCTTTAGAGCTGATGGTACAGTCTGCTTTCAGCCGGATATAGCCCTCAGATTCTAGAAAATCAAAGACATTGTTGTTATCCCGCTTGACCGCCTCACGGTTATCCCGCGTGCGCTGGCTTTCCGTGAACTTGAAGTTGTTGGCTACAAGCCTCTGCAAGCCCTCAAATGCCCAAAGGAAAATACCATCGGTCTCTGCTTTCATCTTTTCGGCAAGGTCTGGGTCATCCACCCGTCCGGCAGACTTTTCCTTGGTGGTCAGCACAAGCTGTCTGCGGTAAAATCCGTCACTCCGGTCGTAAAGCGCTTGCAGATCGCCATTGGAGAATGCCAACAAACGGGCAAACATCCAGCCCTGATAGCTCTGCTTGCCCTTGCGCTCCAAATCCATTTTGCCTTGAGCGGTCACGATGGACTTGACGTAGTTGGTCTGCCGCAGCGCTTCCATCCGCATATCGTCATCCACACACAGCAGAATGTGTTCCAGGTCGGCGCGGGCAAAACGGTTTTCGGAAATTTTGCCAATACTGCCGTCCTTCATGTTGCTGCCGAGAAGCGCACCCAGCACAGCGCCGATCTGCGATTTTCCTTCGCCGCCGTTTCCCTTCATCACCATCATGCGCTGCCCTTTGTTGCTGGGAATCAGACAATAACCAATAAACTCCTGCAAGGTGGGGATGTCCTCCGCATACAAAAGCCCATCCAGAAAAGAAAGCCAGAGGGCAGGAGTTGGTGCGTCAGGACAGTATGCCACCGGCAGTCTGCTCCGCACGATATTCGGCCTACCCTCAGTGAAGCTGCCATCCAGCTTCAAAGTGCCGTTTGACAGATGAATTCGATCTGCCTCCGGTGCAAAGTCCTCCACATGAGCCGCCAGCTTCATCACTTCCAGAATGTTGGTGATTTTGCGGGGGATGTTGTTCACGGCGCAGCATTTCAGTTCTTCGTAGATCTCGCCACGAAGCGGCAGATCATCGGTCACTCTGCCGTCCGGCGTAAAGAAAGCACCGTTGGCAAAGATGATTTTCCGGCTGCTCAGAAATTCATCACAGAACAGCGCCTCATTGATATTTGTGCCATCAAACCAGATAGGCGCGTCTAAATTAGCCGATTTCCGTTTCGTCACGGGCATCCACCTCCTTTGCCGTCCGTTTCAGGCGTTCTTCCAGCCGGTCGATCATGCCGTCCTTTTGAAGCATATCCACAGTTTTCACACGAGCCTCCAACTCCGCAAAGGTTAAAATATCTGTCAGATCCTCGATATAATCGAGCATCTGGCAGGCTTCCATAAAACGGTCATCAAGAGTATCCTCCGGTGTTTCGGGTGCGTACTGCACCTTCCAATGCTCCAAAAGATGCAGATAATCGCATAACACCCGCCGACAGTGCAGTTCCTCTCTCTGGAACGCCTTTGCCAGCGGGTATTTCGGTTTCCGCAGTGCTGCCGCAGCAGGGGGCTTGTCCGGGTCAATCCCAAAGTCATACGCCAGCTTCTGCGCCGCCTCATAGTTGCTCAGATTGAACAGCCTTGCCGTAAGGCCGATCACGTCACCAGTTGCTCCGCAACCGAAGCAGTAGAAGTAATCCTCATTCAGCTTCATGCTGGGCGTGTGGTCATTGTGGAAGGGGCAGCAGGCCATATTGCCGCGCCCGACCTTCAAACCGTAGTGTTCGGCAGCTTGTCTCACTGTGACCACCGCCTTGACGTTTTCAAAAAGATTCATACAAATACCTCCGTAATTTTTTTTTTTTTGACAATTTCCTCTTGTCATCTGAATATACGGAGAAAAACGGGTTGAGCCGGAAAATCCGGCATTTCCGCAAAAAAAAGAAAAAGCCGCCCTGAATTTTTGCAAAAATGCAAAAATCACAGGACGGCGAATGTTCACAAGATATGCCTTGATATTATTCCACTTATTGAATATAATAAAGTTAGTTTTGGGGAAGGAGGGCGAATGCGAATGAAATACCTGTCAACCTTTGAAGCAGCAGAGAAATGGGGCATCTCCCATCGGCGCGTGAACGTTCTCTGTAATGAGGGGCGCATCACCGGCGCACAGCGGGCAGGAAGCCGCTGGATTATCCCGGCGGATGCAGAAAAGCCTGCCGATGCCAGAATCCGAAGCGGAAAATATATCAAAAAGCCGACAGAGGAAAGGGGGACATAACCAATGGAAAACACCTTTTTACCCGGTACTGTCCGGGAGCGCATTGCCGATCTGATGAAATACCATAAAGTATCCCAGACAGACCTTGCGCTGAAAATCGGCTGCGGAGACAGCTTACTCAGCCGGTTTCTGACCGGAAAGACGGACAAGCTCGGAGACGAGAATATCATCCGTATTGCCAGAGCTTTTAATGTCTCCACCGACTTTCTTTTAGGCATAACCAATGTCCCTGATAAAAAGAATTATGCCATTGACGAGCTTGGCTTATCTGCACAGGCGGCAAGAAACCTCTATGCCGGAAAAGCAAACGCTCAGGTAGTCAATTACCTGCTGGAAAGCCCTCGTTTTCTTGATTTGACCTACATATTGGAGCAGTATTTCAACGATACGGTTGCCGCCGGGTATGCTGCACAGAACCAGCTATATACGACTATCAGTAGCCTGACGCGGAAAACGGTAAAAACGGAAGCTGGCGAACAAGCTGCACGGGACATCGCACATCTGAGAACATCAGTTTATCAAGCTGACCTTGTCACCATTGAAAATCAGTTTATGCTGGCGGTCAAGGAAGTGAAAAAGGAAATCGGCAATGACTTTGCTGCCATGCAGTCGATGACCGCAGAGCAAGCTAAAAGAATGTTTACAGAAGTTGCAAAGGGACAGGATATGACAAATCCAACCATTACACCGGAGCAGGTATCTGATCTGATTATCGGCAGTGTGGCTGGCTTGGATGGTGTCAATCGGGATGCGTTGAATACGCTTGGACAGGCGTTGACTGGCTTTTTCCAGACCACCTTAGAGCAAGCCCCATTACAGGAGAAGGGCGATGAAGAAGCAGGACAATGAGCAACTTTGTGCGCTGGCTCAAAAAGGGGACACAGAGGCTCGTGACCTTCTTCTGAAAAACAATATGGGTTTCATCCGCAAAACCGCCAATGAGATTTATATGAAGTCCAATCTGGCAGAGAGTGACCTCAGTACAGAAACCAGCGATCTGGAACAGGAGGGCTGCCTCGGTCTGCTGACCGCCATTCCCCTCTTTGACAGCAGTAAGGGCATCAAGTTTTTGACTTACGCCGCACCGTTCATCCGCAACACCATGACCGACCTGATACGGGATGTTTTCTCCCAATATGAGCAGAGAATGACCAGCACCACAGACGGACTTGCCTTGCAGAAAATCCGGTTGGATGAGATCCTTCCCGGTGAGGAACGGCTGATGCGCATTGAAGCCATTGCTGATCCGACCGTCAAATCTCCGGAACAGATTTATGTGGACAAAGAAACCATGCGTGAGCTGTACGAAGGTTTGGGCAGACTTTCCGAGCGTGAGCAAGCCTATCTGCTGTACCGCTATGGCTTTACGGACGATGTGGAGCATACGATGATCGGCTCAGCAATTCATTTCAATCTGCGGGAGAGCCGCGCAAAGACGTTAGAAGATACTGCGATGGACAACCTCTGGCTGGAGCTGCCGTGGTGGTTTTAGTGTGTCGCTGCGGCGGGACGAGGGCTGTATATACCTCTGCTTCCTTCTCCAGCCAGTCGGATTTTGCTTCTCAAAAATCCTGCATTTGTGTCACCTTGGTGTCACAAAATCCGCCTGTCCTACTGCCGCAGAAAAGTGTCTGTCAACCGCTATCTGCCCGTACAGCAGATGGCGAAGCCAGCCCCTTTCCCGCGTCAGCCGGAAGCAAAGGTATAACACACTAGACTTTGCAAGCAAAATCGTGTGCCAACAGGGATGCTCGCGCCCCTATTGGAAGCCCTGCGTCAAAGGGGATTCCCCCCTCTGAACACCCCATATTTTCTTCGCTGCGAGTACCCAAGCTGTAAAAATACAGTTTGGAACACCTGCTCAGAAAATGCAAAAGAAGCAGTTCTATCACACAATACGTGCGTGGTAGAACTGCTTTCTTTTATTGAATTGCAGCATCAGACAGGCTCTGCAAAACCTGTCCAATATCTGCATTCATGCAGATTGATCGTTGCTCAATTTCTTGAGGGCAAACTGCCTGACCTTGGTTGATGCAGGCGTAGGTAGCTTCTGGATTCTTGGCTGTCATCTGCCAGAAAGGGTACTTAATGATGACTGGGGTATTGTAGCCTACGCCTAATTCAAGGAAGAGAATTTTGCCACCCGTACGGGTACGGAGAAAATCCTCATACCGTTCTGCTGCTCTGTGCCAGCCCTCGTCCTCCACAAAGGTATCATCGCTGCGGAGGTTCATGGTCATGGGTTTCCCACAGTGGGGGCAGACCGGGAGCAGCTCTGACGGGATTTTCATATCTTTCTGCCGCTTGACCATTTCACGAATCACAGCTTCGTTATCAAAGGTTTCCTGACAGCACGGCTCACTGCACTGGAACAGGCCATAATCGCCCTGCGTGTAGAAAAGTCGATTCTTGTCGAATCCAGCCTTCTGAAAACAGTGGTCAACGTTTGTGGTGATGACAAAAAAATCTTTGTCCCGCACCAGCTTCAAAAGGTCATCATAGACCGGTTTGGGGGCATCCATATAGCGGTTAATGAAGATATACCGGCTCCAATACGCCCAATGTTCCTCCGGCGTGGCAAACGGATAAAAGCCGCCGGAATACATATCTTGGATACCGTACTTTGCTGCAAAGTCAGAAAAGTATTTTTCAAACCGTTCGCCGGTGTAGGTGAAGCCCGCCGCCGTGGACAGTCCGGCTCCGGCTCCGATCACCACGGCATCACAGTCCTGTAATGCTGCTTTCAGCCGTTCAATCGGCTCAGAGCAGCTTTTCGTAGATGGCTTTGTCCAAATCCTTGAAAACATTGAAGATCACCTTCTTGACGCTGGTTTGCTTTTTGAGATATTCTTTGACCGTCCGAACCGCGATTTCTGCCGCCAGATCGTTTGGAAAATGAAACTCCCCTGTGGAAATGCAGCAGAACGCCACGCTTTCCAAGCCATTCTCTGCCGCCAGCTCCAAGCAGGAGCGATAGCAGGAAGCCAACAGCTCTTTGTCCTCTTTGGTTACTATACCGCTGATGATCGGACCGACCGTATGCAGTACATAGCGGCAGGGCAGATTGAACGCAGGAGTGATTTTTGCCTGTCCGGTGGGTTCGGGATAGCCCTGCTGTTCCATCAGTTGCTCACAGGTAAGGCGCAGTTCTACACCCGCAAAGGTGTGAATGGCGTTGTCAATGCAGCGATGGTTGGGAATATAGCAGCCGGTCATGCCGGAGTTTGCCGCGTTGACGATGGCATCGCACTTGAGCGTCGTAATATCGCCCTGCCAGAGATACAGCCCCGGCTGAATGGGTGTCAGGTCGGCAATATCCGTGATACCCTTTGCGGCGGTCTCGTCTTGCAGATAGGCGTCCTGCACTTGCAGAAAATCCGCACCGATGCGCACCGGTCTACGGACATTCATCAGCCCGCGCAGTAAAATCTTCTGCCGCTCGGAATCCGCCGGGATGATCTGCTTCTGACAGGAGGGGCGCTCGTTCAGCAGAGATTGTATGAGAAACAGTCTTTTTTCGCTCTGGTTCATAGTCAAACCCTCTTTTCGATAACCTGCTTAGGGCAGGTTTCCGCGCAGCGCCCGCAGTGGAGACAATGGTGCTGGTCGATGACCACCGGCTTCTTTGTAATGTCGATACACTTCTGCGGGCAGACGGCGTAGCACAGCTTGCAGCCGATGCAGCCTTCGCCTACATAGTAACCCGGTGCTTCCTGTGCCGCTTTGCCGATGGTGAAGCTGTCCCGGACGATGTGTGCCGGGTCGCTGATGTCAAAATACTCCCCGTCCGCTTCGTACAAGCAGAACACCTCTAACGCACTGCGGGTATCGCCGGGATAGATGGACTGCATATAAGTGTTTTTCTCGAAAATCTCATCCAGCTTCTCGCTGCCGATATTCCTGATCTTGCCCCGCAGGGAGATCGAGATTTTATCCTTTGTGGCGGACAGGGCGATGAAGCCCTGCTCCATGAGTTGGGCGTAGAACGCCTTGCCCTTGGCGGTGAGAAAATACACACCCTGTTCATCCCACAGCATCATGTCGATCACGCGGGTCTGGGGGTGGCTGTCTGCACCGATGGTGGCAATGGTGGTGGAGTGGATGCTCTCCACCAGCAGTTTCAGATAATCTTGTTTCGTCATACCGTCAACGTCCTTTCAGGATCGGCGTGAGCCGTTTATAGATCAGCATCGTCACGCCGCCGATGACGAGCCCTTTCAGCAGATTAAAGGGGAACGCATTGAACAGTACCACATCCAGCTTGGTATGGATAAAAGGCAGGAACTCGGCAAAGGAGGCAATGAGCTGATCCAGTGGCATAAAGTTCTCAAACAGCGGCAGCAGGATGAAGTAATTTGCCAGTGCTGCGGCGATACCCATAACGACGCTTGCAAGGACGCAGGCGGCCAGCGCAGTTTTCTTCGTTTTATGGCGTTTATAGATGAAACCCGCAGTGACCACATAGGCTGCGCCCATCAGGAAGTTGGCGATCTCGCCAATCCCTCCGGTGGAGGTGGTCAGAAGCTGCAAGGCATTTTTGACAAGTTCAATCAGCAGACCGGAGAGCGGTCCAAAGGCAAATGCGCCGATGAGTGCAGGAAGGTCAGATAAGTCCATTCTCGCAAAGGACGGCGAGAGAGGAACGGGAAACTCCACAAAGGCCAGCAGATAAGCGACTGCGGACAGCATGGCGGTCATGGAGATGGTACGGACGGAAAGAACAGCGGTCTTTCTGCTTTTTTCGATGGAAACGGTATTCATGATTGCTCCTTGGAAAAGATATGCTGGGATTTGAAACAGCCCCACAGGACGGGTTTTCCTGCGGGGCTGCTTCCTCATATCTTCTTTCATCCGGACTATACCGTCGGTTACGGAATCTCACCGTATCGGGCGCTTTTGCGCTTCGCAGACTTTACTGCCGGTCAGGGATTTCACCTTGCCCCGAAGATGTTGAATTGAGAGAGTTTCTTAGAACTCGTAGGGAGGGTTGCCGGAGAAGTCGGCGATGACGCCGTGGGCATTATCCAGATAGAACACCTCGAAAATAGGGTTAGTGGCCTCTCCGTACTGACCTTTCACGATGGGGTTTTGGATGCACATTTCCTTGGCAGCCATGTTGTTCTCAAACACAGCCTTGCCATGCAGACGAATCCATGCGTATTCCGGGCTGGAAACGGAGATCTCTACCTCCGGGTTCTCCTGCATATCCTTGTAGACGTCCTTCTGGTTGTTGGTGCAGAACCACAGCTTGCCGTCCAGTTCGCCAGCGAACATAAACGGGCGGCACTTTGCCTTACCGTCACGACCGACGGTAGCCAGATACTGCACAGGGTTGGCATTCAGAAATTCTACGACTTTGTTCATGATAAGTACCTCCAAAATTTTGTTGTTTTCTCTTGATGCTTTGATTGTAATGCGATTTGTACGGCTTGTGAAGTACGCACAATATTGTGGTATGGTTACCTCCGGGTAACGATCAGAACTTGCCGTTCTGATTCTGCCAGGTGGACTGGTCTGCAATGGTCTCCATCACGTCCCAATGCTCGGCGATCTTGCCGTTCTCCACACGCCACAGGTCATAGTAGCTGGTGGGCGCACCGCCGAAGGTCCCCTCGCTGACGGCAAGGACGAAGTTGCCCTGCGCCAGAACCATGTGAACTTCATCGTACACCATGGAAATTCCCTGCTCCGCCAGAGCGCCCAGCGCGGCGTTCAGACCGGACACGCCATCGGCAATGCCGCTGTTGTGCTGGATGTAGGCATCACCGTCAAAGTAATCCGGAGTCTTATCAAGGTTGTTGCCCTGCATGACATCGTAGAGGAAATTCTTGACCAGCTCCCGGTTTTCCTCGGTCTTATCCAGATCCGTGACCTCCATCGTGCCGTCCATCTGGGTGTGACCGGAGGGATTCGGCTCGGCCAGCGCCGCCAGATTGTCCCAATGCTCGGCGATCTTGCCGTCTCCGTCAAAGCGGAAGATGTCAAAGGCGACCTGCTCACCGGCACCGGCAAAATTGTAAATCGTCTGCAAGAACACCTTGTCGCCGTCCTCAAAAGCACGGATGTTGTTCACAGTGGTTTTGACCTCGGCAGAGGCCAGATACTCCACAGAGCCGATGAAGGCGTCCGCACCGGTACCGTATGCCAGATTGTGCTGGATGTAGCCATCCGCTAACAGGTTGCGAGCGGTGTCCGTATCGCCGGTAGCAAAGGTGTTGATGAGCGCCAGCGCCTTTTCCGTGTTGCTCAGGGTCTGCGCGTTTTCCGCAGTGCCAAAGCCGATTACGACGGCGGCAATCATGGAGAGAACCAGTACGAGAGAGACAGTCTTTTTCATTTTGAGTGACCTCCTTGATTTTGGGGCTTGCTTTCGCTTGCCTCTGGCGTTATAATAATACCGTAGCTCCAATTCGTAAAGTAAGCACAATATTGTGCCGTAGTTACCAAATAGAAACTGATGGGTAGTTACCAGAAAGAAACGATTGCGCCGTTACTGGGTTTTCCGGCAATTTGGCGCTTGAAAAAATTTTTTGGAGGGGTTGAAATGATCGAAGCAAAAGCAAAGAACGAACTTCCTGCCTGTCCCGTGGAGACCACGCTGACCCTCATCGGGGACAAGTGGAAGGTGCTGATCCTGCGGGACCTGATGCCGGGAACGAAGCGGTTCGGGGAGCTGAAAAAGTCCGTAGGCAATGTGTCCCAAAAGGTCTTGACCGCCCAGCTCCGGGCAATGGAGGAAAACGGGCTTGTTCACCGTGAGGTCTACGCTGAAGTACCGCCGAGAGTGGAGTATTCGCTGACGGAACTCGGTAAAAGCCTGAAGCCCATTCTGGATTCCATGCAGGCTTGGGGCGAAGCATATAAGGCCAAACAGTAAAAAACCCGAAGTAGCACCTTTCCAGTGCTGCTTCGGGTTTGCCTTATGTTGATGTTAAATTATTTCAAAATGTTTCAATGTCTCTGGACCGTCCACGGTCTGGGGGACAGTCCAGGAATTAGTTATCTTTACGCAGTATTTTTATCATTTTTCCAGTTTTTCAACAGTGTTTTGTTCATCAGCAAGCACATGAGCATACCATTTGACCAATATATTTGAGTTGACTTTCTGTAATTCACTAATTTTTCGCGATGTTTTGTAAATATCAGTTTCCAGATAGACTGTTGGCTTCTCGCTAATTGCTTTTGTGTTCCTAATGCGCAATGCGTTTTTCTCATCACTACTTATGAGCTTTTTATAATTTTCATATAAATGCGGACATTCTTTTTTCAAAAGTGCCGGAATGCGTACACCGCTGAGCAAAATCACCTCGACCGGCGAAATTGAGCAGCGGTTCCGCTTGAATTGAGCAATGGGACCGCCC
>ERZ773145.931-NODE-931-length-26783-cov-8.374102_pt1 | contig 26783 bp, 20 predicted proteins | sample MGYA00580848_ERZ773145 | MGnify/ENA primary metagenome ERZ773145 (study PRJEB29015, sample SAMEA2737858) | human gut metagenome | biome: human gut; feature: human-associated habitat; material: faeces | place: China | collected 2012 ... | reverse complement strand
GGGTCAGCGGGCAGAGCCGATACTTGAGCCGCTGTATGCTGGTGGCGGGCATGAATCCCTGCCCCTGCGGGAATTTCGGCAGTCCGGTGAAGAAATGCACCTGCACACCGCAGAAGGTCACGGCGTACCTCAACCGCATATCAGAGCCGCTGCTTGACCGCATAGACCTCCAGGTCGAGGTAAAGCCCGTCGAGTACGCCGACCTGAGCCGCCGCGCTCCGCAGGAAAGCTCCGCGGCTATCGCGGAACGCGTCCAGAAGGCGGTGGAGATACAGAAAAAGCGCTTTGCCGGAACGGATATCCGCAGCAACAGCGGTATCACCTCCGACATCATCGGGGAGGTCTGCCGGCTGACTCCAGACGCGGAGGAAATGCTGAAATCCGCATTTGAGAAACTGGGGCTTTCCGCCCGCGCCTACGACCGTATCCTGAAAGTCGCAAGGACCTGCGCCGACCTCGCAGGCAGCGAGGATATCGGGAAATCCCACATCGCCCAGGCGATAAGCTTCCGCAGCCTTGACCGCAAGTACTGGAACAGATAGCACAGGGGTGACAATATGGAGCAAAGCATTACTTTCAGAGAGCTTGACAAACATGAAATCGGAATGGCTATGGAGCTGGCATGGGAAGTCTTTATGCAGTTTGAAGCTCCGGAATACTCTGACGAGGGCATAAACGAATTCTACCGTTCAATACACGACGATGATTACGTTTCCAGACTCAGAGTTTTTGGAGCGCTTTCCGGAAACGAACTCGTCGGAATGATTGCCACAAGGAATGAAGGGACGCACATTGCCTTGTTCTTCGTAAAGGGAAGCCGTCACAGACAGGGCATCGGAAGAATGCTGTTTCAGACAGTCATGAAGAATCGTCCTTCTGGGAAAATGACCGTAAATTCCTCGCCCTATGCTGTACCGGTGTATCACCGGTTCGGCTTCACGGATACGGACATAGAACAGGTGGTCAGCGGTCTTAGGTTCACACCTATGGAATTAAAGTAAATTCCTCTTCCGAAATTTCAATAAATTATTGTTTTCCACTTGAAAAATAGCGGAATTAATGGTATAATTAAAAATAATGCGGATTTTTCCGGTATATCAAAAGAAAGAAGGAACTATTTATATGGCAGACACAATGCAGGGTCTGAGAAGGACATGCTTATGCGGCGAAGTTACGCTGGAAATGGGCGAAGTCGTTGTAGGCGGATTCACACAGAGAGTCCGCGACAAGGGCAGCCTTATCTTCATAGATCTGAGAGACAAGTCCGGTATCGTTCAGCTCGTTTTCGATGAGACCACCGAAAAGAGCGTGTTCGAAAAGGCGGAGAGCGTACGCTCGGAGTATGTTCTGCTGGCTAAGGGTACTGTGCGCGCGCGTGAGAGCGTCAACACCGAGATAAAGACCGGCGGCATTGAGATAGTCGTAACAGAGCTGCGCATTCTCTCCAAGGCGCAGACCCCTCCCTTTGAGATAGTAAGCAACACCAAGACCAACGAGGAGCTACGCCTCAAGTACCGCTACCTCGACCTGCGCCGCGAGCCGCTCCAGAAGAACCTCATGATGCGCCACGAAATAGCAAAGGCAGCCCGCGAGTACTTCTACGCAACCGGCTTCACCGAGATCGAGACCCCGATGATGATAAAGTCCACCCCAGAGGGCGCGCGCGACTACATCGTGCCGTCCCGTATCCACAACGGCAAGTTCTACGCACTGCCGCAGTCCCCGCAGATGTACAAGCAGCTCCTGATGATCGCGGGCATGGACAGATATATCCAGCTTGCGCGCTGCTTCCGCGACGAGGATCTCCGCGCAGACCGCCAGCCTGAATTCACTCAGATCGACCTCGAGATGTCATTCGTTGACGTTGACGATATCCTCGAGTGCCTGGAGGGCTTCGTAAAGCACCTCTACAAGACCGTTCTCAACGTTGATATCCCCACCCCGCTGCCCCGCCTGACCTACGACGAGGCTATGACCCGTTACGGCTCCGATAAGCCGGATACCCGCTTCGGCATGGAGATAACCGACATCTCCGATATCGTAAAGGACTGCGGATTCTCCGTATTCAAGGACGCCGTTGCAAACGGCGGCTCCGTACGCGGTATCGTTGCAAAGGGCGCCGCTGCAAAGCTCACCCGCAAGGAGATCGACAAGCAGACCGAATTCGTACGCGGCATCGGCGCGAAGGGTCTCGCTTACGTAAGGTGGGTAGACGACGCTCCTAACTGCTCCTTCGCAAAGTTCATGGGCGAGGGCGAGCTTGAGGCTATCCTCAAGGCTCTCGGCTGCGAGAAGGGCGACGTTGCCCTCATCGTTGCAGATAAGGACAAGGTAACGCTCCCCGTGCTCGGCGCGCTCCGTCTCAAGATCGCAAAGCAGCTCGACATTATCCCCGAGGGCTGGAACTTCCTGTGGATCGTGGAGTTCCCGTTCTTCGAGTACGACGAGGAATCCGGCGAGTGGCTCGCTATGCACCACCCGTTCACAATGCCGCTTGACGAGTGCATTCCCTACCTTGACACCGACAAGGCAAGGGTACGCGCAAAGTGCTACGACCTCGTGCTCAACGGCATCGAGCTTTCCAGCGGCTCCATCAGGATCACCGATCCGGAGCTTCAGCAGCATATGTTCGAAATGCTCGGCATGACCGACGAGGAGATCAACGCGAAGTTCGGCTTCCTTGTCGACGCATACAAATACGGTGCGCCTCCCCACGGCGGCGCCGGCATAGGCCTCGACAGACTTGCAATGCTGATGTGCGGCTGCGACAGCCTCCGCGACGTTACTGCCTTCCCGAAGGTTCAGAACGCAAGCGAGCTGATGAGCGAGGCTCCCTCCACTGTAAGCGAGGAGCAGCTTAAGGAACTCGGAATAGCAATTACCAACAGCGAGGAATAATTCAACAGGCGGTGTAGTTATGGATAAGCGGGAATACAAGGAACTTTCAGAGCTTGCTGCAAACGGCGTTACAAAGGCGTTCGCGCGGCTCTACGAGACGGTCTACCGCGAGATGTACTACACCGCTTTTTATACGCTCTGCGACGACGCCGACGCGGTGGAGCTGGTCACAGCCTCCGCCCGGGACGGTATGACCACGGTAAATAAGCTGCGCAGCGAGGATGCTTTCCGGGCGTTCATGTTCCGGAACCTCTGCGCACGGATACGTACAAAGCTCCGTGAATCCCCCGTTCAGCCGGTTCCGGAAAACGGCGGATTCGACATACGCGCTGAATTCTCCAGACTCAGCGACGCAGAACGCCTTGTGGCAAGCATGTACATCGGCGCGAAGCTCCAGCCGGACGAAATATCGCTTTTCACCGGTATGAGCTCCACGGCGGTAAACAAGACCCTTGAAAAGGTGCTGACCGCATTCGAGCTTGACTGAACGGCAAATACAGAACAGGAGGTGAACGCCGGTGACGGTTTCCGAAATACGCAGCCTTATGCTTGAAAAAGTTATCCCCGAGAGCCTGCTCCCGCAGAACATCGCGGTGTGCCTTATGGACGAAAACGCCGCCCCGCCGGAGCTGGACGCGTTCACATTCCTGAACCGCCTGCGCTCCCTCGGGATAGGCTCGGCGGATTTCCTGTACCTGCTCAAGGGCTGCGGCGCTCCCGAGGAAGCGGTCTCGAAAATCGAGCAGCACCCGGATATGAACCTGCAAACGCTCATCATCACGCTGGAAAGCTCAGGGCTTACGCCGAAGGACTACACCCGTATGCTCTACACGGCGCGTCAGCTCTGGGAGCACACCATAACCATGCGTATAGACTCCGGCGAACTGGAAGCGGCGGCTGAGTCCCGACAGGAAGAACAGCCTGAGCCGCAAGATCCGGCTGGATCTGAGGAATCGACTGTACAGGAAGCTCCGGTGCTGACCGCACGTCAGAAAAAACGCACCATCGACGACCTCGCGGAGGAACTCGGAATAGCGGCAGAGATTGAGGACGAACCTGAGGAAAAGTACACCGCCAGGCAGAGAAAGCGCCGGAAAGAGGAGACGGCTCCAGAAACGGAGCCCGAGCAGCCGGCGGAGGTCAGGGAGGATTCCCCGAAAGCGCGCAGGAATGCGATCATAGCCGCAGCCGCTGGCGCGGCGGTTCTGTTCGCGATTGACCCGCTGATGGATATTCTCGGCTTCACAGCGCCTGGAAGCTCCGGAGGAGAGTTCCAGTTCGCCTCTGATAATGCGGCGGTTTTCTCGGAAATTTACACCGCGTACACAAACGGCAGAATAAGCAGCGAAAAAACGCAGAAGCTGTCGGAAAACGAGCAGATTTTCGGCGATATGCTGATAAACTCCGGCAAGGAGCTTGGCGTATTCAGCAGCGGAAACACGCTGTGGTCTGCGGAGCCTGACGGGATAAGCGTTTACGCGTTGGATTCCGGGGGGCTTGCGGCTCATGTGCTCCCGCCGGAGGGCGCGGAATTCATGAATGTCGTGCAGACTGATTCCGGCGTTGCCGCGGTTTACTCCGGCGATACTGAGTGCGGTCTCATAGGCGTGGACGACAGCGGCGAAACCTGGAGCTGCGGGCAGTCCGGAACGCTCACGGATATTTTCTGCGGCGAGGACGTCATTCGGCTCGGAAGCGTTTACACGCCGGGATTCACGAAGTCGTTCACCGTGGACGACGTACTTGAGTACCTCCCATACGGATCTAAGAACGGTCAGCACACCGCGTTCTCCCCTGCTGAAATCGCGGTGAGCGGCTCGGCAGACGGTTGCAGCTACGCAGTCTGGGGCGAGTACGCCGCTGAAAACGGCGAGCAGAAAAAGCGCCTTGCCGCGCTCGGCTCCCCGATATACAGCGGCGCGGAGAGCTTCACCGCCGCAATGACCCGCGAAAACGGCTCCGCTGAACTCACATCTGACGGCGGCAGCCTTGTAAGCGCCGAGCTCCCGGAGATCACCGCCTGCGCGGCAGGAAACGGAGTCATTGCCGACGCCGAGATATACGACGGCGGCGTTACCGTGTACCTCAGGGACAGCGCCCTGAAGCCGCTCGCGGCGTTCACCACCGGCGGGGAGATAGATCATCTCCGGATAAGCGGGAATGTCGTGTACGTAGGCAGCGGCGGCTCCACTGTTATGGCGGTGGATATCTCCGATACGTCCTCACCGAAGGCGCTCGACCTCACATCGGCTGACGGCGTGGTAAGCGGAGATTACGCGCTCTGCGGCGCGGTAAGCAAAACGGGTATCACGCTGACCCTGTACAAACTGGAAAGCAAAAAGGCAGTCCAGGCGGACAGCTTCGCCAAGGCGCTGACCGCTTCCGAGCTGGACAGCTTCCGGTTCAGCGGGACAAACTGCTTCGTGATAAACGGCACGGACTGCTCCGGCGCGGCTTACCGCTACTTCGACGGCGTTTCAGTCGTCGACGAATTCGCGGAACTGGGACGTTCCCGCAGCCTGCACACCCTCTACGACGACAAGACAGGCTACACCGGCGCGGCCGTTGTTGACGGCAGTCTGAAGCTGCTCAGCGGAGATAAAATTCTGAATTGAACTAAAACCGGGGCGAATGCTCCGGTTTTTCTTTGAAATATTATACATAAGCGAAGGCACAGATTTTGTATATCCTACAAAAATATGAAATCTTGTTGACAGAAAATAGAGAATAGTATATAATTAGTGTATGAGAACTGATTTCCCGGAGGTGCTTTGTTGTGAAATTCAGGCAGATCTGCGCCGCGGCACTCGCAGCTGTAGTGCTGGTAAGCGGCTGCTCCAAACCAGGCACGGAAAGCGTTGATAAATATACCCGCGACGGAGAGGGACGCGTTATCCCGATCTCCGATGAATATATCCCCGCGAATTATACCCCCCGCTCCGACGACTGGAGCGTTATGCTCCGCGAGATTCCCGGCAGCTTCGGTCAGGAGACCGACAAGCTGATACCCGCAGTCTACCTCACTACCTCCGACCCGTCGGCGATCATCAAGGAGGATTACGCCGACTGCACGGTTCAGATAGACGCCGGAATGACAAACGGAAGGTACGAAAGCACAGAAGCGCTCACCGGAAAGATACGCGGCAGGGGCCACTCCACCTGGGAATGGCCGAAGAAGCCCTACAAAATCAAGCTTGACGACAAAGCGTCACTGCTTGGAATGTCCGAGGCGAAGCGCTGGGTGCTCCTCGCGAATTACGCCGACGAATCCCTGCTGAGGAACACCGCCGCGTTTGAAATGGCGCGTTCCCTCGGGAGCTTCCGTTTCGTGCCGCACGCTATCCCGGTGGACGTCTATATGAACGGGATATATCAGGGCGTATACACGCTCGGCGAGCAGCTTGAAGTCAAGACATCGCGGATTGCGATAGACGACAGCCTCGCGAATGCCGAGACCGGATACCTTCTTGAGATAGGCGGCGCAGACCCCTCCACCGATAAGGAAGGCTGGAATTACTTCAATCTGCCCTCCGGCTGCGGAGTGAACATCAAGATAAAAAGTCCCGACACCGAGGAGGATCCACAGGCTGACTACCAGTGGACGCAGAAGCACTTCGACTTCATCTACGACTATATGTGCAAGGCCGACACCGCAATAACCACCCTGGACGGCTACGAAAAGTACATCAACGTAGACAGCTTCATCGACTGGTTCCTGGTGCATGAGCTGAGCTACAATCTTGACTCCTGCTTCCGCCGGAGCTGCTACATAACAAAGCCCACCCTCAGCCGGCTTGAAATGGGGCCTATATGGGACTTCGACCTGGCCTTCGGCAATATGTACATGGATAATCCGAAGTACGACGACTGGGCTACGATAGGCAGCATGGACAGCAGCAGCTACATCGGCGTTACATGGTTCAACTACCTCATGACCGATGAGGATTTCCGGAACAAGGCGCGCACACGCTGGAACGATGTCCGCGACACGATGGTGAACGCAGCGCTCGGCACCATCGACGACTACAAGCCGATGGTGATACCCTCCGCTGAGGAGAACTTCGAGATTTGGAACACCCTTGGCGTGGCAAACGGATTCCAGCCGCTTACGATGAAAAACTACAACACCTATCTTGACCAGGTGCTGTATCTCAGGAAGTTCATCAACAACCGAGCAAAGTGGATCGACGAAAATCTATAAGCATATCCCCGCAGAACACCTGCGGGGATATTTGTGTATTTTTCACAATTGACAACCTCCGTATTGTATGTTATAATAAGCGACGTAAAATTAAGATGTGGATTTTTCCGGACGCGCTCCCCTTTTCGCCACACAGCATATGCTGTGTGGTTTTTTTGTGCGATTTTCCGGGTAGGAGGTAAAATGGACAACACCTTTATGAAGGAAAAACCGGTGCTGCCGCTGCTGCTTTCAATGGCGCTGCCGATGGTAATTTCAATGCTTGTGAACTCGCTGTACAACATCGTGGACAGCCTGTTCGTCGCCAAAATAAGCGACAGCGCAATGACCGCGCTGTCGCTGGTGTTCCCGGTGCAGAATTTCATCAACGCCGCCGGGATCGGCTTCGGAGTCGGAATAAACGCCGTGATCGCATTTTACTCCGGCGCGGGCGACAAGGAGCGCGCAGACCGCGCCGCTACGCTCGGAGTGCTTCTTGCCGTGATCCACGGAGTTATACTCACCGTTGTCAGCATTCTGATAATGCCGTCGTTCCTCGGAGCTTTCACCAACGACCAGGAGGTAATACAGCTCGGACTTCAGTACTCTAATGTCGCGTTTCTGTTCTCAGTAGTGATAAATCTCGGCATGGCGTTCGAGAAAATATTCCAGGCGGTAGGCAGCATGAAAACCTCAATGGTGAGCCTGCTGTGCGGCTGTATCGTCAACATTATCCTCGACCCTATGATGATCTTCGGCTGGGGATTCCCCGAAATGGGTATCAAGGGCGCCGCGCTTGCCTCCGGAATCGGCCAGAGTATTTCTCTTGCAATTTATATCGTCGTGTATTTCCTGCGGCCGATAAGCGTGAAACTCAGCAAAAAGCACCTCTCCCCCGACGGCAGAATGATAGGCAGGCTATACTCAATAGGTGTTCCCGCGGCGCTGAACCTCGCGCTGCCGTCAATACTCATCTCAGCGCTGAACGCAATTCTGGCGGCGTTCTCCGAGGTGTACGTCCTGGTTCTGGGAATATACTACAAGCTGCAAACCTTCCTGTATCTTCCCACAAGCGGAATAATCCAGGGAATGCGCCCGCTTATCGGATACAACTACGGCGCCGGAGAGTATAAGCGCGTCAGCCAGCTTTTCCGCATTGTTCTGCTAATGAGCTGCGGTATAATGACGGTCGGCACCTCCATCTGCCTGCTGATACCCGGTCAGCTAATGAGAATGTTCACCGACAGCACCGACGTCATCGCCGCCGGCGAGACCGCTCTGCGCATAATCAGCGCGGGATTTATCGTGTCGTCGGTGTCTGTTACGGCCTCTGGTTCGCTTGAAGGGCTTGGCAAGGGAGTTCCGTCGCTTATAATCTCGCTGTGCAGGTTCATTGTGGTGATAATTCCGGCGGCGTTCCTGCTCAGCCGCGCATTTGAAGCAAACGGCGTCTGGAATGCATTCTGGGTAACCGAGCTGATAACCGCCGTTATCTCGCTGTTAATTTATAAGAAGTCGGTAAAACTGCCGTCGGAAGCTAAGAAGTAAAGGTCACCTCTAAACAAAATTACAGGCAGGAACATTATGGCTCCTGCCTGTTTGTCGTTTGATAAGGGGAACCTCTAAAAACCGGTGTGAAAAGCAAAAATGGGCAGAGTGTGCCAGATTCTAGGAAAGCCGACGAAGTAAGGCTGTATGCCTTACGAGGAGGTTTGACGACGAAGATGGTGCGCACTGCACATTTTCGCTCACATGAGGTTTTTAGAGGTGACCATAATATAATTCCTCTCACTTGACCGGAAGCCCCGCCGAGCATTGCGTTATTTCTTTTCAGCGTCGCGGTGGAGAGTTCTGACCCTCAGCCCTTTCTCCCGGAGATACGCCGCGGTAAGCTCCGCGAATGTAACGCTGCGGTGCTTTCCGCCGGTGCAGCCGAACGCGATGACAAGACGGCTCTTGCCCTCGGTGACGTAATGCGGAATCAGGAAGGATATCAGGTCGAACAGCTTGTCCCGAAGCTCCTGCGACTGCGGGAAGCTCATAACGTAATCCTGAACTTCCTTTTCAAGCCCGGTCTTGTGCTTAAGCTCCGGAACGTAGAACGGATTCGGCAGGCAGCGGACATCGAAAACAAGGTCAGCCTCCTGCGGGGAGCCGTACTTGAACCCGAACGACATGCAGCTAACGATCATTCCGTCAGAAGCCTTCTCGAGGAACAGACCCGCGATCTGCTCCTTGAGCTGCCCCGTGCTGAGCATCGTGGAATCAATTATGTAGTCTGCATTGAGGCGTATCTTGCTGAGAAGCTCCGCTTCCGCGTCGATAGCCTTGCCGATGTCTCCGCCGGATACCTCGTCGAGCGGGTGCTTGCGGCGGGTCTCCTTGTAGCGCTTCATCAGCACCTCGCGGGAAGCCTCCAGGAACAGCACCTTTACGTCTATTCCGCGGATATGCAGCTTCGTGATGCACTCTTCCAGCTTGAAGAACATCGCGCCGCCGCGTATATCAGTGACTATCGCGACCTTTGTTATCTCGGCGTTTTCATTGCACATCGCGGCGAAATCCGGAATAAGCTGCGGCGGCATATTATCTATGCAGAAAAAACCGATGTCCTCCAGCGCCTTCATCACCGAGGATTTACCCGAGCCGGAAAGCCCGGTCACTATAACGAATTCCATCTGTTGCTCCTTTTCTGGGTCAGGTAACTGCTATTGAAGGATCAGCATTTCGCATTCCAGCTCAACGCCCTTCTTCTCGAGGACTACGCGCTTTACCTCGTTCACCACCGCCATCACGTCCTCAAACGTAGCGTGGCCGCGGTTGATAACAAAACCGCTGTGCTTCTCGCTGACCTGCGCTCCGCCGATGGTGAATCCCTTCAGACCGCACTCCTCTATGAGCGCGGCTGCAAAGTATCCCTCCGGACGCTTGAACGTGCTTCCGCAGCTCGGGAAGTTCAGCGGCTGCTTGTCGCGGCGGCGCTGCATAAGCTCCTCCATACGGGATTTTATCTCAGCCTTGTCGCCGGGGACGAGTTCCATCGTGACCGAGGTTATAACCATGCTGCTCCCGCTGAAAACGCTGTGGCGGTAGGTAAGCTGCATTTCCGCAGCGGACATCTCGTGTATCTCCCCGTCGCCGCCGACATACCGGCATGAGGTCACGACGTCCTTCATCTCGCCGCCGTACGCCCCGGCGTTCATGTAGAGCGCTCCTCCCAGTGAGCCGGGAATGCCGTACGCGAACTCCAGCCCGGTCAGCGAGTGTTCCAGGGCTGCGGAACACAGCGCGTACAGCGGAACTCCCGCCCAGGCGGTGAGGCTGTTCCCGCGCGCCTCGACCTCCGGCTTCTCGCCGGAAAGCAGGATCACAGCCCCGCGCCAGCCTGCGGAGCTTACCAACAGGTTGCTCCCCCTGCCGAGGATAAAGTGCGGGATATTCTCGCTGCGGCACAGCCTGAGCACGGTCAGGAGCTGCTTCTCGTCAGCGGTTTTTACGAGCAGGTCGCAGGCTCCGCCTATCTTCATGGAGGTATAGGGAGCGAGCGCCGCGTTTTCCTCGCAGGGAATGCCGTCGTTCCGGCAGGCGGCGATCAGTTGGGAATAGTTCAAGGTGTGACCTCCGGTGTGTAGTAGAATTTTGCCGACGCCGCACAAACATGTCCTCCGCGCAGCGCTGACCTGATATAGATTATGCCGGTAAAGCTGCTGTCATTCCGCGAAGGAGAAAACTGCCTCGCTGTCCTCAATGGCGGCGTACACGCTGCGGAGCGCTTCCTGCGCCGCGCCGTAAAGCTCGAAATGTGCAAGCTCCACGTCCTCGCCGCCGTTTATCACGGCGAAGATGGAGCTTTCGTTTATGTAGAGGTGGCTGCTCTCGACCAGCCGCATGCCGTCCTGTGAAAGAAAGAACATACTGTCTCCTTACTCAGCGAGGGTATAGAGGAACGCCGCGCCGATTATACCTGCGTCGTTTCCGAGCTGGCAGATACCGAGCTTTGTCGACCTCTTGGGGTCTACGCAGTAGCTGTCCTCTGCGATTATCTTCTCAAGCGGCTTGGTGAGGTTGTCGCCCTCCTTGCAGATTCCGCCGCCGATGAGGAGTATCTCCGGCTGGAAAGTATTTACGATGTTTGTAAGTCCGCAGCCGAGGTAGGATATGTACATATCAACAACTCCGGAAGCGCTCTTGTCGCCTGCGCGCCAGCCGTCGAACGCGGTCTTGCCGTCGACGTTATTGATATCGCCGGAGCATATCTCCCACATCTTGCTGGACTTGTCGGCTTCCATAGCTTCCTTGGTCATGTTGATGAGCGCGGTAGCGGAGGAATACGCCTCGAAGCAGCCCTTACGTCCGCAGTTGCAGGGTCTGCCGCCGTAGTGGACAACGGTGTGTCCCAGCTCGGCGCCGCAGTAGTTGAATCCGGTGTAGATCCTGCCGTCGATGATGATACCGCCGCCTACGCCGGTTCCGAGGGTGACTACTACAACGTCCCTGCAGCCCTTGCCAGCGCCCGCGAGGGCCTCGCCGAACGCCGCCGCGTTAGCGTCGTTTTCAACGTAGACCTGCTTGCCGAGGCGTGCGCCGATGAGCGAACGCAGGTCGGTGTTGCGAAATCCGAGGTTGCAGGAATACAGAACCACGCCCGTATCGCGGGAAGCAGTGCCGGGGGTTCCGATACCGATGGAGTTCAGCTCGTCGATAGTTACCTTCGCGTCGTTAAGAGCCTTCCAGACGGTCTCCGCGATAGAATCCGCGATCTCCTCCGCCGGACGCGGGAGATCGGTCTTGCAGGTTGCCTTGGCTACGATATTGTAATTTTCATCGACCAGACCGACTTTTATGTTAGTTCCGCCGAGGTCGATACCTATATTGTACTTCATTAAAATACACCTTTCTTTTAAATTCGGAATTCGGAATGCGGAATTCGGAATGAATGTGTCCCGCTTCGCGGGACGTATTCCAAAAGCAAGCTATAACGTACTGTTCCGCTTTCTCTGCTGTTGTCCGTTTTTGAAATATTTGAAATATTTGAAATCAGTCCGCGGAGCGGACACCGAAATTCCGAATTCCGAATTCATAATACCAAATTATTATTAAATTTAAATGTTCAGGTCTGACATGATCTCCTCGCTGTCGGAGTCGATCCCGAGCTGATGGAGCAGGTCCTTTGCAGCGTTGTAGCCCATCTTCTTCATACGGTTGTTCATAGCGGCTACCTCGAGAATAACTGCGAGGTTACGGCCGGGCTTTACCGGGATAGTGAGCAGCGGCACCTTAACGCCGAGGATAGCCATATAGTGGGTATCCACGCCCATTCTGTCGTAGGTCTTTTCGGGGTTCCACAGCTCCAGCTCGACCACCATGTCGATCTTCTCGTTGAGCTTAACAGCGCCGACGCCGAAGAGCTGACGCGCGTTGATGATACCGATGCCGCGCAGCTCGAGGAAGTGACGGATATTGTCCGGAGAGCTTCCCACCAGGGTGATGTTGGACGCCTTCTTGATCTCTACCGCGTCGTCGGCGATGAGTCTGTGACCGCGCTTTACAAGCTCGATCGCGGTCTCGCTCTTACCTACGCCGCTCTCGCCGAGGATAAGGACGCCCTCGCCGTAGATCTCAATGAGAACTCCGTGGCGGGTGATACGGGGAGCGAGCTGAAGATTCAGGAAGTTAACCAGCTTAGATGTGAAAACCGATGAGGATTCGTCGGTGCGGAGCAGGGTTGTCTCATGCTCCTTCGCGCTCTCGACAAGCTCAGGGAACACGTCCAGGTCGCGGGTGATGATAAGCGCCGGGAACTTGTAGCTCAGCAGGTTGTCGATACGCTCGCGGCGTACGTTAGGCTCCAGGGTCGAGAGGTAGGAATGCTCCGTTCTGCCCATCACCTGGATACGCTGCTTGTCGAAGTACTCGTAAAATCCAGCGAACTGCAGACCGGGTCTGTTTATCTCATGGTCGGAGATAAGGGTATTGCCGCCGTCCTCCGGCATGTATATAACTTCCAGCTTATATTCGTCGATTATTTTCTGAAGTGGGAACGAAAATTCCCGGTTGATCTCATCAAAAGGCATAAAAATGTTCCTTTCCCGTATTTTGATAGCGGCGCACAAAGCCACGATTATATTATACAACGATTCGCTGATTATTTCAAGGGATTTTGTGAAATTTATATGCTATTTTCGCCGTCATCGGCGGGAATGGATTCCAGCCGTAGCTGAAGGTCGCACGTCTCGCGGAATGATGCGGTCTCGGGGATATCGTTCCCGCCTATCCGGAAATCTATTCCGGCTTTCCGCGCCTGAGCCTTCTGGAATTTCCGCTCGATGTTGTACAGCCTGCCGTCCTTGATGAAATGCGCGCCGGTCTGGTGGAAGCTGAACGGCACGTTGTTTTCCACGCACTGCCGCCGCAGGTCGAGTATCCAGGCGTAGTCGCAGGGACGGGCATTCGCTCCCGATTCCCCGCCGGCGGAGACTTCCTCGATACCGCTCCCGAGCCACTTTGAGAGGTCGACGCGCTCCAGCATCGGAGCCACTATCACCGAGCGGTGCTTTATCGGCAGCGACAGGAATATCGGCAGCCGGAAGTCGGCGCGCTCCTGATTTTCGACGGTGCAGCCTATCATAACGTTGTCGTAGCCCTCGCCCCAGTCCGGCGGGAGGCACTCGGCGAGACGGTCGATGCGCTTCGTGAAAAAGTAGAACCAGCAGTCGGTGCGCTCCCGCATCATGCGCCAGCAGTCCTGCCGCCAGGGGTCGGCGTCCTTCAGCAGGAAATCCGACGTGAAACAGGTCAGAATAATCCTCCCCGGCGGTATTTTGTAGCTGCCTCCGCGGCCTCGCTGCACCGGGAGGTCGAACGCCGCGTTTTTTGTGCACCGGCTGCTTGCGGTCGGATTCCCGTACATTTCGTCCTGCCTGTAGACGTAGCAGAATTTGCAGCCCGGACTTATTTTCGTGCAGCCGTGCCAGGGATTCCAGTCTGCGTATATGCTGTCTTTCATGGCGGACTCATTCCTTCCCTTTTGAATGATGAAACGCCTGCGAAAACAGGCGTTTTTTTGTTGTGTTCAGATCAGCGCGTCAATGTCCCCGGACTGTATCGCCGGGATATTCCGCCGTATCTTTTCTTCGTCCCAGTCCCACCAGCGGAGCTCCTGAAGCCGCGCCGCGACATCGTCGCTGAAGCGCTTCCTGATAGGCTTTGCCGGGACTCCGCCGGCTATCGTGTACGGCGGGATATCCTTCGTAACGACCGCGCGGCTGCCTATAACGGATCCGTCGCCGATGGTTACTCCCGCAAGGATCACCGCTTCGAATCCTATCCATACATCGTTGCCAATGACTATATCGCCCTTGTCGTTCCACGCCTGCGAAATGGAGGCGCTGTCCGATGGAAGCCCCCACTCCTCGAAGAATATCGGAAACGGATAGGTCGACAGGCTGTCAAGGGAGTGATTAGCGGCGTTGAACAGGAATTTCGTTCCGCATGCGATCGAGCAGAATTTGCCGATTATCAGCCGCTCGCTGCTGCACGACGGATAGTGATAAAGTACGTTGTTCCGCTGAAAATCCCGCGGGTCGTTGACGAAATCGTCATACATCGTGTAGTCGCCGACCTGTATAGTAGGGTCGGTCACTACGTTTTTTAAATATACTGTGCTGTGCCCCTGTGAACGGGGATAGATTTTCCAGGATGGGATCATGTTGTTACCTCCATAAAACTGATGATATTATCTGAGATCCGTCCTGGTCATTACAATGCAGCGCCTCATGATATCCCCCCTGTTCCGCTGACTTTGTTATTTACAGTATATCACAGTTCACGTCGAAATGCAAGCGTTCTTAACGGCATCTTAACACAGCTTTTCGACAAATTATTGCATTCCGGTGATTTCAAGCAGAAAAACGCCCGCAGGTCGTTTTATAAGTCACAGATTCCGGTGGCGCTTTTTGTATAACATTGCCTAAATGTTATTATAACCATTGACAAAAGATGTATAAAAATGTATAATTATAGCGTATGACAGTTGGCAGCGGTTAATTTAGTGCTCAAAGTTGTGTTGACGCTGTTAAATACCGCGGTAATTTTGGTTTGGAGAAAAATATGAAAAAAAGAATGTTCATCGGAAGCGCTTTGTTGATAGCAGGGCTGGTTTCCGGCTGCACTGTGGACCCCTCGGTGGTGGATTCGCCGGACAAGGTGCATGACCCTATCACGATTTTTTCGCCGGTCTGCGAGCTTGACGATTTCATTGACGAAGTGCACCGAAGCTACCCCGAAATAAACATCGAGATCCTGAACTACAATGGTCAGAACACTACCGCCTACACCCAGGAAATGTTTGAAGCCGGAGACATTCCGGATATATTCGGAATGACATTCAACATATCCAAACACATGGAAGTCAGCGATAAGCTGATAGACATGTCGGGATTTGCATTCACCGATAAATACAAGGAAAACTGCCTGAACGACGTGATCACCGAAAGCGGCGCGATATACGCCCTTCCGAGCCACTACCAGTGCCAGGGCATAACCTACAACAAGACCCTGCTTGAGAAGCACGGCTGGGAGCTTCCGCAAAGCCTTGACGACCTCCGGGAGCTTTCCGAAAAGGCACAGCAGGCAGGGGTGCGGCTTGCTCTGAACGAGCTCCAGTTCTCGGGCTACGGATTCCAGTACCTGTGCAACATCTGCGACACCGGGTTCCTGAGCACCCTTGACGGAAGGCGATGGCAAGAGGATTTCCTCAGCGGAAGGGCAAGCGCCTCCGGAACGCCGGAAATGCTCGAATGCCTCTCAATGCTGCAAAAGTGGCGGGATATCGGAATGCTCAATGGAGATGGCAACGTAATCAATGACAGTGAACAGCATGACGAATACGCTCTTGGAAACACTCTGTTCCTGCTCGGCAGCCATAATTCAATGGCGGGCTGCGAGGACGAATTCGGACTTATGCCCTACCTCTCCGAGGACGGAAAGCAGAATGTGTATATTCTGAACGTGCGGCGGTATTACGCCATGAGCCGCACTCTACAGCAGCCCGGGAACGAACAGAAACTCAGGGACGCCATGCATGTGATGGAGGTGCTCTCCACAGTCGAAGGAATGAACGCCCTCGGCGGCGACGCCTTGAAAAGCTCGTCGCTGCTGCCGCTGAAAAACGCTCCCATCTCCGAGGATAACTGCTATTACGCCATCACAGAAGAATTCAGCACCGGCCATACCGCTCCGTTCATCTATTCCGGCTGGGAAAACGCGATAGTCTCCGTTGGGGATGTCATGACCTCGTTCATTCTTGGCGACGCGGAACTTGAGGATGTTGTGAAAATCATTGACGCCTCGCAGAACGACATCGTGAACGATATCACTGAGACCTACACGACCGTTACCGAGCACATCGGTCAGGAGGACTGCGCACGGCTTGTCGGCAAGGCTTTCGCGCAGGCGACCGGCTCCGACCTTGCCCTCGTATCGCTGGGCAAATGGATACCCGGCCATATCAGCACACAGAATACGCATGGAGTAAGCGGCTCGCTGTATCCCGGGGAGATCACTGAGCAGCAGCTCTGCGCGATAACCCCCACCGGTTGGAAAGACACCATAAAAACCGTGACGCTTACCGGCGCACGGATAAACGAGCTGGTTCGGCAGGGCTTCGACCTATACGGCGACGGGAAAACCTATCCCTATATACTGGTGACGAAGAAAGGCTTCAGTCTGGAGCCGGACAAGACCTACAAGATTGCGATATGCGGAGCGACAGACGCCGTAGAAGCCGAAGGAAATATTCTGGACAGCGGAATCGCGGGGCTTGAATCGGTCGAGGAAATGATGTCGGCGTATGAATCGTTTTCGGCAAAGGATATAATCTGGGAATAATGCAGGAGGAAATATGAAGCATTTGTCCGTCAGACCCGCTGCCGCAAAACTGATGATCTCCTGCGAGGCGTTCGTTGCCGCTGCCGTTCTGGGAGTCGTGCTGTTTCTTAATTTCTACCACAGCTACAACGACGGAATACTCTACAGCGAACGTCTCAATCAGATGAAGGAGGTCACGACTCAGTTATTCGAGGGGCTCAACGATGTGCTTGAGCTTCGCTGGGCTGACGCTCGGTCCCACACGAACCAGCTAATGAGAAGCGGCATTCATACCTCGCAGGAACTTTACCAATTCATAAAGGAGCAGGAAGAAGTCTGTGATATGCCGCAGAAGGGAACGAGCCTTGTCGCCGTAGACACCCGCGGCAGATATTACACCAGCTCCGGCGCCATGGGGCTCACCGAAAATATAAACTATTTTTTCGATGAGCCGGAACATGTGAGCTTCGTTTCAAGCTCCCTCAACGGCGAAACCACCAACATAGTTTTTATGTACCGGCTCAGCTCCCCCATGGAGATCTCTGACGGCGACGACAGGATAAGCCTGATGTATTTCGGGACGGTCCAGGCAATGCAGGAACTGGGCCAGTATTTCAACTGCAAGGCGTACAATGACAACAACAGCGTGTACGTCCTCGACCAAAACGGCTCGAAGATATTCAGCTCGAATTCCATCGAGCTTATCAGCGGTCACAATGTTTATTCCGTGCTGCGGCAGATGGAGTACCTACACGGAAGCAACTTCGAACAGACCCAGCAGGAGCTGAACTCAAATGGCATCGCGTATTCCAACGCAGTCCTGGACGGCGAGGAATACTATTACGCGCTCCGTCGCCTGGATACGGCAGACTGGACGCTGATGTTCCTTATACCGTCGTCGTATGTGGCGGTAAATACGGTCAACCTCGTGGACACAACCGGTTCGATAATCATGACGTTCGCAGGGGTAATGCTGGTGCTGTGCGTGGGATTCGTATACCTGGTGCTGAGGAGCCAGCAGAAGGAAGCGCTCCGGGCAGAGCGGAACAACACACGCCGCATGGAGGAGCTTAATTCCATACTGGAAGCCAAAAACGAACAGCTCCGCCAGGCGAACACTGAAATCGAAAACGCGCGCCGCGCCGCGGAAGTCGCGAACAAAGCAAAAACCACGTTTCTGTCGAACATGTCACACGATATCCGCACGCCTATGAACGCCATAGTTGGTATCGCAGACCTTCTCGGCTATGAAACGGATAGCTCCGAACGCATCAAGGAATATACCCGCAGGCTTCAAAACTCCAGCCATCACCTGCTGGGGCTGCTCAATGATATTCTTGACATGAGCCGCATAGAAAGCGGAATATCGTCACTTAACATTGAAAAGCTGGAGCTTTCAGAGCAGATATCGCAAATCGAAACGATCATCCGCACCAACACCAGGGAGCGGCGGCAGCAGTTTGAAATCCGCACCCGCATGATACGCCACGAGCAGATAAACGGCAACGGAACACACCTGAGGCAGATACTGCTGAACATTCTTACAAACGCTGCAAAATACACTCCCGACGGCGGAAGGATAATCTTCGAGATAACCGAGCTTGACAGCGAACCGGGCTATGCGGAATACCAGTTCACAATATCGGACAACGGCATGGGAATGTCGCAGGAATTTATCAGCACGATATTCAGCCCATTCACCCGCGCGGAGAATTCCGTTACAAACAAGGTCCAGGGAACAGGTCTGGGAATGACGATCACGAAAAGCCTTGTCGATATGATAGGCGGCAGAATAGACGTCCAGAGCGAGCCTGGAAAAGGCAGCCGGTTTACAGTAACGCTGAAATTCAAGGCTAACGAGAACGAACGCTCAGAGATAAACGGAATGCTGATGATCGGGCGGGACGATGACGTGACGGTCTCTGCGAAGGCTCACGGAGTAACCCCGGAAACAGTGTGCAGCGTCGGCGCTGCGGCTGAACTTCTGAGCCGCGGCGCGTATGATGTCGTGCTTATCACATCGGGAATCTGCGAAAACATCAGCGGCGACGATATCTCAAGGCTGCGCGGAGCCTCTGAAAAGCCTGTGAAGATCGCCGGGATATGCAGCGACACACTGGCTCAGCGTTTTCAGGAAACGCTTGACTGCGCAATAGTCGTACCGTTTTTCTGGGGAAAGCTCAAAAACGGGCTTACCGATGAAAATGAAAAAGAGAAGGCAGAATCCGGCTCGGCGCTCAGCGGGGTGCGTTTCCTGTGTGCCGAAGATAACGAGATGAACGCCGTGATACTTGAGGCTAATCTGAAATGGCGCGGGGCGTCCTGTCGGATATTCCCGGACGGCAAGTCGCTGGTAGACTATTTTGCAACGGCGGATCCAGGCGAGTATGACATGATACTTATGGACGTGCAGATGCCGCTGATGAACGGATACGAAGCCGCCCGGGCAATACGAAAAAGCTCAAATCCCGACGGAAAAGCAATACCAATTATAGCAATGACCGCAAATGCATTTTCCGACGATATCCGCGCCTGTCTCAACGCAGGAATGGACGCCCACGTTTCAAAACCGGTAGACATGTCCGCTTTTGAAAAGACTGTACGTTCGCTCAGGGAAGATAAAAAGCGTTTGGTACAGCGCTGTAAATCAGATCGCAGCACGTACGCTGACTCTTTTGCGTGAAATTTGATCCGCGCTTTTATTCGCAGCTTCAAAGAATAATCCGTCACAGAATGGGAATCATTAAAAGAGATATTTACTGAACGGAGGTTTCTTATGAAAGACAGGATCTTTGGAGTTCTCCAGAGGATCGGAAGATCGTTCATGCTCCCGATAGCGCTGCTTCCGGTCGCGGGGCTGCTGCTTGGTATCGGAAGTTCGTTCACGAACCCCACCACGCTTGAGACCTACGGCCTGACCGGCGTGATACATGAGGGCGGCGTGCTCTACACGATATTTGACATCATGAGCAAGACCGGCAGCGTAGTTTTCGACAACCTTGCGCTGCTGTTTGCAATGGGCGTAGCGATAGGCATGGCGAAAAAAGAGAAGGAGGCAGCCGCGCTTTCCGGCGCGATAGGCTATCTCATAATGAATGCCGCGATAAGTGCGCTTATCAGCGCCAAAGGCGGCGCGCAGGCAATGCCGGCGAACTCTCTTACCTCGGTACTGGGCATCACCACGCTTCAAATGGGAGTTTTCGGCGGCATTATCGTGGGGCTTGGCGTAGCGGCGCTCCACAACAGATTCTACAGGATAAAGCTGCCGCAGGTGCTCTCGTTTTTCGGAGGAGCGCGGTTCGTCCCGATTATAACCAGCGTGGTTTACCTTTCAGTCGGGGTGCTGATGTTCTTCATCTGGCCGGCGGTTCAGGCGGGAATCGCGCAGCTCGGTCAGTTCGTGCTGAAAAGCGGCTACGCCGGTACCTGGATATACGGCGTTCTGGAAAGGGCGCTCATTCCGTTCGGACTGCACCATGTGTTCTATATGCCGTTCTGGCAGACCGAGCTTGGCGGCGCGATGGTGATAGACGGCGTGACCGTCCAGGGCGCGCAGAATATATTCTTTGCGGAGCTTGCCTCACGCAGCACCGAGCATTTCTCGGTTTCCGCGACCAGGTTCATGGCAGGTAAGTTCCCGTTCATGATCTTCGGACTTCCCGCGGCGGCGTTTGCGATGTACCGCGCCGCACGCCCCGAAAAGAAAAAGGCGGTCGGAGGCCTCCTGCTTTCCGCCGCGCTGACCTCAGCCCTGACCGGCATCACTGAGCCGCTGGAATTTACGTTCCTGTTCGTGGCCCCGCTGATGTACGCGGTCCACTGCGTGCTCGCCGGGCTTTCCTATATGCTGATGCATATACTCGATGTCGGCGTTGGAATGACGTTCTCCGGAGGCGCCATCGATCTTACTCTGTTCGGAATACTCCAGGGAAATCAGAAAACCAACTGGATATGGATAGTGATAGTAGGACTGGCATATGCGGTGGTGTACTATTTCGTGTTCTACTTCATGATAACCAGGCTGAACCTCAAGACCCCCGGCAGGGAGCCTGACGGCGAAGAAACAAAACTCTACACCCGAAAGGACATGGAAGCCAGAAACGGCGCGTCCGGAGCTTCCCAGGGCAGTGCCGACCGTGTGAGCGCGCTGATACTCAAAGGTCTTGGCGGCAGGCAGAACCTCTCCGACGTAGACTGCTGCGCTACCCGGCTGAGGGTCACGGTGAACGATCCCGGACTTGTGAGCGAGGATCTTCTGAAGGAAAGCGGAGCCTCCGGAGTTATCAGAAATGGCAACGGAGTGCAGGTGGTCTACGGCCCGCAGGTATCGGTGGTGAGGTCAGACCTTGAAGCGTTCATCGACAGCCCCGCCTCCGACGACCCCGACAGTATAATAGGCGCGCTCCCTCAAACTGCTGAGCTGGAGACTGCTCCGGCAGGCTCCGCGCCAACGGTGCTTTACGCCCATATGACCGGAAAGGCGGTCCCACTTGAGGAGGTCGGAGATGAGGTGTTCTCTGCGAAGGTGCTCGGCGAGGGAATAGCTATAGAGCCTGCGGAGGGGCGGCTGTACGCTCCCTGCGACGGGCGGGTCGACATGGTGTTTGACACGAAGCATGCCGTGAATATCATATCCTCCGATGGCTGCGAGGTTCTGCTTCACATCGGCATAGACACGGTGAAGCTCGGCGGAAAGTACTTCGAATCCCACGTTGAAGCAGGTCAGCAGGTACGCCGCGGAGACCTGCTCGTGACCTTCGACATGGAGAAGATACGCCGCGCGGGGTATAAGCTCACAACGCCGATGATAGTCGGGAATACGGAGGATTACGGCAGCGTGACAGCGGCAGCCTCCGGCGAAGTCAGGGCGGGCGAAGAAGCGATAAGGATAAACTGAAAGGAAACGCAATGAGGACATTTGAATACACCATCAAGGACAAACTGGGCATTCACGCAAGACCGGCAGGTCTGCTTGTCAATTCCGTCAGGGCGCTGGACAGCGAGGTGACGGTCACAAAAGGCGCAAAGACCGTCGGCGGCGCAAAGCTTATCGCTCTGATGGGGCTGGGCGTAAAGTGCGGAGACACCATCACGGTAACAGTAAGCGGCGGCGACGAGAGGGCTTCGGAAAACGCGCTGAAAGAGTTCCTTGAAAAGAACCTCTGAACGCGCTGAATCCCGGTGAATCGTGATAAAAAAGCAGGAGCCTGAATTTAAGGCTCCTGCTTGACGTTTATTTACGCCCGTTCGGGCATTATATATCTATGCCACCGGAGGGATCACAATGACCTTTTTGCCGAGCTGCCCCGCAAGGTCAACGGTGTACTTTGTGCCGCCGGATCTCCCGTCGTAAACCGCAACCATCAGGTCGCAGCTATCAATGAGGGCGCGGTTCCTGACGAACATGCAGTTGCTGGTGTAGACCGGAGACAGGCACTCTACACGGTCGCACCGGCTGAGTATCTCGTTGTAGCGGCGCTGGTCCGCATAGTTCCACCGGCTCTCCTGACCCCGGCAGGGCAGCAGCGCAACCAGTCTGACCTCCGGGTGCAGGGACTTCAGATTCAGAACCGCCTCAGCGCACCACATGTCAACGCCAAGCGCCATGCCGGTGTAGAACTCCCCGGCGCCGTGCTCGTACAGCCGCTCTATCTCAGCGTATATCCGCCTTTTAAGGTCTGCGCATGCGGGGTCGCTCTCTCCTCTGAACGGCAGCTTCTGCGGGCGATATCCGGTAAAGGAAACTTTGTACACACAACCACCTCCGAATGAATTACAGTTATATTCTATCACAATCCCCGAAAGAAATCAAGCACTTTTTCTAATTTTGACCTCTTTTTTTTGACAATTTTTTAAGAATCGACAGTTTTGCGGCGCAGAAGCTAAAATATTCGATAAACCATTGACCGGACAGCATTCCTGTGATATAATATATTAGCTACAGTTAACTTTTGTTTTGTGCGCAAAGAAACATCAGCCCGCCAGCGTACGAATATAATTCAGGAAGATGAACAGGACATGCTGAATTTTGTTTTATTCAGCGTATTTCTAGACAAGCCTATAACATAAGGTAACCTCTAAAAACCTCCTTCACGGCAGATTTCTATGACTTATATCATCTGCTTCGTTGTCAAACCTTGAAATACATACAGTATTACTGCGGTTTGACGCCTAGCATCTGATATAAGTCATGTACGAAATCTGCTCGTGTCCCGGTTTTTAGAGGTTATCATAAAAGGATATCCGGGAGGAAAAAAACATGACGATGGACGAATTAAAACCGGGGCAGAGCGCGTACATAAGCTCTGTCGGCGGAAGCGGGGCGCTGAGGCACCACCTGCTTGACATGGGTCTGACTCCCCAGACGGAAATAACGCTGCAAAAGGTCGCGCCGATGGGCGACCCGGTGCAGTTCCAGCTCCGCGGCTACGAGCTGACTCTCCGGCTAGAGGAGGCGCGGAAGGTCACGGTAGACCAGGTACATACAAAGCCCGTCAGGGCTTCCGTGGTGGGAGCGCGCCGGAACAGCAGCACTCCGCACCCGGGGGTCGGCGAGCTTGTGAAGGCGGGCGGGTACCACACCGTCCACGACGGAGCCGCTATCCCGAAGGGCTCCCCTCTGACCTTCGCGCTTGCAGGCAACCAGAACTGCGGAAAAACTACGCTGTTTAACCAGCTGACCGGCTCAAATCAGCATGTCGGGAACTTCCCCGGCGTCACCGTCGACCGCAAGGACGGCACTATACGCAGCCACCCCGAAGCCACCGTCACCGACCTGCCGGGAATTTACTCCCTCTCGCCCTACTCGAACGAGGAGATAGTCACCCGGGATTTTCTGCTGAACACCCACCCCAGCGGTATCATCAACATCGTTGACGCTTCGAATATCGAACGAAACCTCTACCTCACCATGCAGCTCATGGAGCTCGGGATACCGATGGTGCTCGCCCTCAACATGATGGACGAGGTACGCGCCAACGGCGGCTCTATCCTCGTCAACGAGCTTGAGCAGATACTCGGTATACCGGTCGTTCCGGTCTCCGCGGCGAAAAACGAGGGTATCGACGAACTTATCGACCACGCGATACACGTCGCACGCTATCGGGAAGTACCGGTGCGCGTGGATTTCTGCCCCGAAAGCAGGGATTCTACTGACAAGGTAGGAGCAGTGCACCGCTGTATCCACGCGGCTTCTATGCTGCTCGCGCCGGACATACAGGCGGCGGGGCTTCCCGTGAGGTTTTCGACGACAAAGCTGGTCGAAAACGACGAGCTTATCGGGCAGAAGGTCAACATACCAGACGAAAAGAAGCATGCGTTCGACCACCTTGTGAACATCATGGAGCAGGAGACCGGAATGGACCGCGAAGCCGCCCTGGCAAACATGCGTTTCACGTTCCTTCAGCACCTCTGCGAAAAAACCGTCGTGCGCCCCCGGGAGAGCCGCGAGCACAGGCGCAGCATGCAGATAGACCGCCTGCTGACCGGAAAATACACCGCTATCCCCTGCTTCATCGGGATAATGGCTATAGTGTTCCTGATGACGTTCAGCCTTATCGGAGCGTGGCTCTCCGACCTGATGAGCATGGGCGTGGAATTCGTTATCGACTGGATAGCGAAGGGGCTGGAATACCTCGAGGTCAACCCGGTGGTGCAGTCGCTGGTGGTGGACGGCGTGTGCGCCGGCGTCGGGAGCGTGCTCAGCTTCCTGCCGACTATAGTCACGCTGTTCTTCTTCCTGTCGATACTTGAGGACACCGGCTACATGGCGCGCGTCGCCTTCGTGATGGACCGCCCGCTGCGTAAGCTGGGGCTTTCCGGTCGGAGCTTCGTCCCCATGCTGGTGGGATTCGGCTGCTCGGTCCCCGCGATAATGGCTACCCGCACCCTCTCCAGCGAGCGCGACCGCAAAATGACTATCCTGCTGACACCGTTCATGAGCTGCTCGGCAAAGCTGCCCATCTACACGATGATGATAGGGGCGTTCTTCCCGGCGCAGTACCGGGTGCTGGCAATGATCGGGCTGTACGTTTTCGGCATTCTTTGCGGAATGCTCTATGCCCTGCTGCTGAAAATTACAAAATTCCGCGGCGAACCGGTGCCGTTCGTGATGGAGCTTCCGAACTACCGCCTGCCAAGCGCAAAGAGCGTGGGTCAGCTCATCTGGGAAAAGGCGAAGGACTTCATACAGAAGGCGTTCACAGTGATATTCGCGGCGTCCATCATCGTGTGGATACTCCAGAACTTCGATGTTCGGCTGAACATCGTGGAATCCCCGGAGGACAGCCTGCTGGCTCTGCTCGGCGGGTTCGTCGCACCGATATTCGCACCGCTGGGCTTCGGCGACTGGAGAGCCTCCACCGCCCTGCTGACCGGCTTCACCGCTAAGGAGAGCGTGGTCTCCACACTGACTCTGCTGCTCGGCGGAGATACCTCGCAGATCACCACGCTTTTTACCCCGTTCACTGCAGCGGTGTTCCTCGTGTTCGTGCTGCTGTACACTCCCTGCGTTGCCGCGATAGCCACCGTCAAGCGGGAGCTTGGCAGCGCAAGAGCAGCCGCGGCTACCGTGCTCATTCAGTGCGCTATAGCATGGGTCATGGCGTTCCTGGTGAGGTCGGTGGGACTGCTGTTTGGCCTCGCCTGAAAGGAGATCTCCATGAACCTGGTAAGTATTCTGATACTCGCGCTTATCGCTGTAGGATTCTTCGAGGCGGTGAGGTATTCCCGGAAAAAGGGGTGCTCCTGCGGTCAGCACAGCTGCCGCGGCTGCACGCTTAAATGCAGAATGCCCTCGTCCCGGTCAGCGCTGGAGGAATCCGCGGCAGCGGCCTATTCTGCGGATACTTCTACAGAATCCAGGCAGCGCACGCAGCCCAAATCCCAGACAGAAAAGCAGTTCAGCCAGGCGGAGTCACCGCTGAAAAACTCCAGACAACAGGGTCAAAGTATACGGAGCTGATTACATCACCAAGATCATACGGACATTCCCGCCGACGCCGGATATAACCAAGAACGCCCGACTGCAGCCATGCAGTCAGGCGTTCTTTCTTGCTCGGAACCAGAAGTTCAAGCCCTTCGCGAAAAATGCTTTATATTTTGGGAACCTCTAAAAACCGGTTTGAAGAGGGAAAATGGGTAGAGTGCGCCGAATGCGATGAAAGCCGACGAAGTAAGGCTGTATGCCTTACGAGGAGGTTTGAAGAAGCAGGTGGTGTGCTATACACATTTTCACTCAAACAAGGTTTTTAGAGGTGACCATTACTATGTACCAACGAGGTGACTCTTTCCATGTCATGTGTGTTTTTTACAGCTACTGCTTCAATAAATTCTGGAGGAACTCTGTCAGGAACAAGCACTTCTGCACACTTATGGGATTTCTTTTTCAGATAAGCAAAATAATCATCGTCTGTCCAATTTTCGGCATATACTAATTTACAGTTAAACACTGATAAACCGTCAGCTGGTTCATTAAACTGGGCGTACTTGCTCGAAGCATTTTGATCAGTAACTACTGAGCCTGGCGTATATATTATTTCAGGATTATTTTTCAACACAAATATCCTCGTTTCGCCGTTTAAACATCATTGGATTGCGTGGGTCAAAATACAGGTTAGCATATTCGTGAAGTGATCTTCCGTTTGGAACCATCACCAGATCACGTCTTCCCTGTATCTCAGCCATTGCAACAGAACTGTGTTTTATACTTTTGGCTCGCTCTTTAGATAGTATACCGCTCCGGTAAGGAGTTCAGACATCATCGTTACATCGTGAACATTCGCCGGAGTGGCTTTAACGGTATGCGTAAGCCCACTGTCCTTATCAACTCCGATATGCG